>Ga0064013_1005_pt1 | contig 276175 bp, 260 predicted proteins | sample CrowatWCoCulture_FD_61583 | JGI IMG/M metagenome (GOLD analysis project Ga0064013, IMG submission 61583) | Marine cyanobacteria communities from the University of California, Santa Cruz, USA, analyzing cyanobacterial DNA methylation -... | ecosystem: Host-associated > Microbial > Bacteria >...
AGTGACTATTTCGGGATGGAAACAGATGTTAATGAGAGGAACTAAAAACTATAAAATGAACAATCACCCCTTTACTTTACTCCAGATTGTTGTCAGAGCTCAAGAAAGAAATAGTATTTGGAAACCTATGTGGCTTATTGTTATTGGTTCTCGGCGCGATGAGTTAAGTTTAGTTGATTGTTATCAGTGTTATCGACAACGTTATGACATGGAACATCTTTTTCGATTTGGTAAACAAAGATTATTGATGACATCTTATTTAACTCCCGATGTACATCATGAAGAAAATTGGTTTAAACTAACACTTCTTTCTTATGTAAATTTGTGGGCTGCCAGAAAATTAGCTGTGGTTTTACCCCGTGATTGGGAACAGTATTTGAAGACTAATAAATCCATCAAAATCACCCCTAGTCTAGTTCAAAGAGACTTTTCAAGAATAATTACGACCTTGGGGACTTTTGCCAAATTTCCCAAACGTCGAGGTTTTTCTTCCGGACGTATTAAAGGTTACAAAAAAGCCCCACGAACTCGTCATGATGTTATCAAGAAAGGGAGCAAAAAATCAACTGAAAACTTAAAAGCTCCTTAGTTTTCCTCAGAATCTATAGATTAGCCCTATTTGTCAGCCAATTTTATTGACTGATACAGAGCCGATATTTTGGGATTTTAGTTTAGCGTAAAATATACGCTAACAAACTTTTTTTGTCCAAAGTCCAATTAAGACAAAAGCGCAAAAATTGTCAATGTACTACTTTAATTCCATCACAGAGACGGCGATCGCTCTCTGATAGACTAGCATTAAACTCTAAATAATCTTTAATCCAAGCACATCCATAACGCAATTCATCTAGGGCTAAAACTTCGTTTAAATCCCATAAAATAAGCATACTTTCCCGACTGCCTACCGCAAGTTGCTGACCATCGGGACTAAAGGCAAGAGAGCGTACCATACTACTATAACTGTACAAAGTTTTAATTAACTGGCCATCAAGATTCCAAAATCGAACCGTTCCGTCATCGCTTCCCGATGCTATCATCTCACCATTGGGACTAAAAGCGACATCCCAAACCCTCTCTTGATGTTCCTGGAGGGTGTGCAGTAACTCCCCATCCCAACTCCATACTTTTACAGTGTTATCTCGACTTCCCGAGACAATTTTACTGCCATCGGGACTAATAGCAATAGTTCTAACTGGTGCTTGATGTCCCTCAATATTCCTAACTAAACTACCATCTAATCGCCAAATTTTGATAGTTTGATCCCTACTACTAGAGACAAGATATTTACCATCAGGACTAAAAGCAAGGTCCAAAACTCCCCGCTCATGTTCTGTAATAGTTGTAATCAAAGTACCATCTTTACGCCATAATTTAATGGTTCTATCTAAACCTCCCGAAGCAATTAATTGATTGTTAGGACTAATAGCAACGGTTAAAACCCAATCAGTATGACCCTCTAAAGTCCGAAAATTCTCCCCTTGATTATTCCATAACCTAACCGTTTCATCCCGACTTCCTGAAGCAAAAAACTGCCCATCAGGACTATAAACCACCGTTGATACTCCATCTTCATGATCTTCTAGGGAAATAATAGAATCTTGTTGGGGGTTCCATAATTTTAGGGTGTGATCTCGACTTGCTGTAACAATGCGGTTTTGATCTGGACTAAAAGCAATACCACGAATTTCTCCTTGATGTTCTAGATAATTAATCCAAAGAGGTTTATTTGGTTTCCAAAGTTTAACGGTTTTATCCCAACTAGCAGACACCCAAAATTCTCTTTTAGGGTGTATTGCTAAGTCTAATATCCCATCCTGATGACCATCAAAACTATCGATTAATTCTCCTTGAGGAGACCAAAATTTAATAGTTTTGTCTTCCCCTACGGAAAAAAAGACTTTACTTTGAGGCACAATTTCTATATCCATAACCGCGCTATTATGAGCAACAATGGTTTTAATAACAGTTCCATCTAGGTTCCATTTTCTAATAGTTCCATCTTCACTAGCAGAGAGAAAATAACTATCATCTTCCCCCCATTCTACTTCCCAAACAGTATTATTATGATCTCGAAAGGTTTTTAGTAATTGACCATTTTTATTCCAAAGTTTAATGGTTTTATCCTTGCTACTGGAGAGAAAAAATTGACCATTATTGCTAAATTCTACATCATAAACTTCTGCATCGTGTTCTTCCAGTGTCTTCAGTAATTTTCCTTCCACTGTCCAAATTTGTAGATCATTACCAGTGGCAGCGATCAAGATTTGATCATCGGGACTAAAAGTAACATCATAAACTGGTTTATTAGTATTAAGGGTACGTAATGGTTCACCATCAAAAGTCCATAGTTTAACGGTTCGATCCACACTTGCAGAAGCAATTAGTTGATTATTATGGCTAAATTTAACTTTATAAACACGGTTTTTATGTCCTGAGATAGTTTTTAATAATTTTCCATTTTGTTGCCATAATTTTAGGCTATGGTCCCAACTTGCTGTTACTAATGTTTGTCCATCGTTACTGATATCAACTCCCCAAACCCCGTCTTTATGTCCTGTTAAACGATTGAATTCTAGCCCACTATATACTGCTTTTCCTAAAGCTATTTCTACTTCTCATTGAGTTTGGGTATCTCTTATTTTTAATTTTTGTAGCTTCCGTTTAGCTTTGATCGCTGCTAATAATGAGTCTAAATCTAGCTCAGAGGTTGAATATCCTTGAGAAGAGCGGGCCATAGCTTGAATCTCATTTAAGGCACCTTGACGATATTGTTTAATACTTAACCAAATAAAACCACAGGAAACCAAAAAAGCAAAACTAATCACTGCTATTAATCTTTTTTGTGCTTTCAGTCTCCTGTGTGTTTCTTTTAATTTTTCTGCTTCTAATTTTTGTTGACTTTCACGGCGATCGCAGGTTTCGGAAGCTGCTAAGAATTGATAATCAAGATCACTTAAACGATGATTTTTAGCCCAACTTTGTGCATCTAATAAAGTTTGTCCTCGTAATAGTTGAGACTCCTCTTGATAGTTAGATTTAACCCATAGTTGTAATGGGGAACTGTAGGGACGAAGGCGATCTAATTGTTGGTTAACCCAATCTCTATTAAAGACCATTTCGTAAATGGGACTGCGAACTCGTAAACAAGCTCCCCGTTTTTCTACGATTCCTGATAATAATAATTCCCGTTGTTCTAAACGATTATCTAAGGGAATTTGTGCCTGTTGTACAATTTCGAGATAGCAACCTAAAATACTTCCTATATTGGCTTCATTCCGTAGCAGACGGTTGCGGATAGTGCGTAGATGTTCCGGTTCGTCTTGGGTTTCCCAGTCAGCAATAATCTGCGATCGCACTAATCTTTCTATCCATTGGGGTACAGTTTCTGGGGTTAAAAAGGGAGGGGTTTCTGCGAGAACTATTTGACAGATTTTTTGTGTTAAAAACGGCTTTCCCCCCGTCCAATACAAAATTTCTTCTACAATTTCCTGTGGATATGTCAATGACCCCTTTAACCCCTCAATTAGGGGCTTAATTTCATGGGGTTGAAACCCTCTTAATTCGATAGCTGTACCAATATTAAAGGGGGTGCGCTCTTTAGCTTGGATTAATTCTGATGGGGTGGCCACACCGAATAAAGCAAAGGTGAGACGGTTATATTCTTTATTTTCTGCCCATTGATTGTAACAAAAGCGAATTAATGCCCAAAAATCGTCCACTGCAAAGGATAATCCCAAAACACTATCAATCTCATCGATAAAAATGACAATGGGTTGAGAGGGGATGGATTTTAAGAGAATATCTTGTATAAAATGGTCTAAGCGTTGGATGGGTGAAAAATCTGCTTGTTCGCTCCACCAAGCTTTTAAATTAACTTTGCCAATAAGGTTAAACCCACGCCACAGTTCCCAGATTAAGCCTTTGTACCATTGTATGGGGGTTGTGGTTTCACTGCCAATACTGGTTAAATCTAAAGAAGCGCAGCGATAACCTTCTTTTTGTAAACGGTTTTTGACACGAACCCGAAGACTAGATTTTCCCATTTGACGGGTATTGAGAACATAGGAAAAATCACCTTTTAACAAAGCTTGATAAAGTTGGTTGTCCCCGTGACGGACAACATAACTCGGTGCATTAATTCTGAGACTACCTCCTACTTGATATTCATAGAAAGAATCAGTTTGATTTGTATCAGTCTGCATCTACTTTAAAACCAACAATTTGTCTTGATTATAGTTTATTTTAATTAACAAAAAGTTTCTTTTTCTCATGTTATACTGTGCTGCACGGACTATTGAATTTACATTCTTGATAAATGGAAGCGATTACTACTATTGCCACTGCCTTAGCTTTAGGGGCTGCTAGTGGCTTTCAATCTGTTGCTGAAAAGGCTGTAAAGGATAGCTATGAAGCCTTAAAAACAAGTATCCAACGTCGTTATAAAAATCTAAATATTCAGCCTCTAGAAAAAAATCCTAATTCCGAGGCACGTCGAAAAGTTCTTATTGAAGATTTAAGTGAGGTTAAGGCTGATCAGAATCAGGATATTTTACAGAAATCTCAAATACTCATAGATCATATTCAAACTTTATCAGAGGCAGAACTACCGAAAATCGGAGTTAAATTAGAGGATATTAAAGCATTAAACTTAAATATTCAACTAGGCAATACCATTATAAAACACCATTATTATATTCCTCGTAATTCATTTCTAAAATCAATCTGGGAGCAACTTGATTCATCTTTACAAGATGCACTGGCTTTAGCAGCAGTACAAGCCAAAAGAAAAGGAAAAAATCATATTTCTACTAATAATTTATTTGCAACTTTAAGACGATTAAATCCTGAACCACTGTCTAATTTTTTTTAAAAGTTACCAACTGATGCACTTCCAGAACCTATATCTGAAGATATTTCAGTTGACGATAAAATCTTTGGGAAGGTTTATTCTTTATCACCATGTATCACAACATCTCTGACAAAACTTTCATCTCATATAATCTCTCAGAAAAAAATTACAAGTCAAGAGGTATTTGTTGATCTAGCAAAATATTGTAGAGGAAACGCTGTGAAACGTTTACGAACCTGTGGAGTGAATCCTAAGAAAATTGACAGTATAGTTAAACAACTAGGTTGGAGTACAAAATAATTATCAAAGATGTAGTCCGAATCAAACCCCTCTTGCAGCAGCAATTAATATATGGTAACTATGATGGCATCACTTGTGAATCTTTACCCAAATCTAATTGAGGCAACCACTATCATAAACAATTGATTACAATCAAACAAGAGACTATTGAATTTGTTGGAGAGTTTGTCTAGCTCTCTGAGCATTTAACATATCTCCCTGTTGTAGAGATAAACTTATAGCTTTTTGCAAATCAGGAATAGCTTTTTGATTTTCTCCTAATCTAGAATATGCAATTCCCCGATTAAGATAAGCTAGGCCATCTTGAGGACTAAGAGAAATAACTTTATTGTAATCGTCAATTGCTTTTTTAAACTCCTGTTCCCCTCCTGGGAGGGGTTAGGGGTGGGTTGACTAACCACCTATACCCAATCTTCCTGCTAATGCTGGACTTAAAGGAATGAGGGTTGCTAACATTAAAAAGAGAGCTAATAAACCCCATCCTGCGCGAGTATCATCGGGTTCTGTCAATTCGTTAAGACTTGGTCTTTCTAAATCTCTTTGTAAGAATAAAATAACCACTGCCCAGTATAAAGGAATAGGGTTAGCAGGGCTAAATATAGTAACAATTCCTAAAATTACTAGAGTAATAATTGTGGCTCTTCTGGCGGTTTTTCTGCCATAAATAGCTTGAATAATTCTCCCACCATCTAATTGTCCTGCTGGCATTAAATTTAAGGCTGTTACCACTAATCCTAACCAACCAACAACGGTTAAAGGATGAACATCAACAATAGCATTTTGTAACTGTTCTCCTAAGACAACTTTGGCTAAACTTCCTACTAAAATAGAGCCTTGAAAAAACTGTGTTGGAACTTGGAAAAGACTGCCATCATGGGATAATACTAAACCGATAATAAGTAAAATAAATGACAAAATTCCCCCACAAGCAGGCCCAGCTAAAGCGACATCAAATAAAGCATTACGAGTGGGTATTAAAGATTCAAACCGAGTAATTGCACCAAAAGAACCAATTCGCCAAGTAGGTAAGAAAAATGGCACACTCATTTTAATATCGTATCTTTTTGCTGCAACTCTGTGTCCTACTTCATGAAAAATAAATATCCCCCACAAAGCTAAACCAATAGGTAAAGTTTCTATATAACGACCCCAATTATTAAATAAATCAAAGCCCAATAAAATACTAGCTGCTTCCAATGTTGTGAATACTGTACCGACAAGTAAAACTAAAGCAAGATTTTTTTGAACTAGAGTGGTTGGTTGAGGATCATCACTACTGGGAAGAATAATAACCACTGGTTTTCCTTCGCTGCCCTCCACTAAAAAGAGACGGTATTTTTCACCAAAACTATCCTTAAGTTTTTCGGATAGTTTTTGATAAGATTCCTCAGTTTCTCCTCTCAAGTTACCTCTAAAAATAGCTCCTTCTTGATAAGAAATAGTTTCGGTTGCAAAAAAAGTGTCAATACTAAAAATTCCTTTGATTAGCTGTAAATCTTCATCAGGAATGGGAATGAGATCACTAATATTTTTGTTATCAGAACTATCATTAAACTCAGTGGTTAACGAGGGAGTTTTATTTTCATCTTTTTTGGCTTCTTCTTCTTGAATTCTTTGTGCTGCTTCATTTTGTAACATAACGTCTTGTCCCTCGCTTCTTAGCTTTTTACCTAAGTAGATATAGGAAATTATTGACGCAACTAATAAAAATAAAATACCAACGATATTCAGGTAAATTCCTAGAGCAAATAGACCAAAAAAGACTAGCCAAGGTGTCATCAAACTAACTGATTGTAGCCAAGCTAATTTTCCTAATTTGCCGTAACCTTTGGCACGATTATAACCCCAGGCTAACAAGCCAAAGGCGACTAAAATAATAACTAAAATGGTTGTGGTTTCCTGTGTATTTAACATAGTTTAATGAACAATAATGACCAGTTTTGTAGAGAGGTTTCATGAAACGTCTCTACGGTTTTTTGCTGCTTTCAAGGGCAACCCGAAGATTTCCATGATGATTATCTAATAATGACTGCCCTGCTTCGGGATCAAGCCCTGTCCAGTGCATTAATAGGGCTAGTTTAACCCGTTTACCACTGCGATCGAGTAACTGTGCTGCTTCTTGACGGCTTAATTCTGTCAATTCTTCTAGAATGCGTAAAGCACGATCATAGAGCTTGCTATTGGTCACAGAAACATCGATCATGCGATTGCCGTAAACTTTGCCTAATTTGACCATCACCCCCGTAGAAAGGATATTTAGAGCCATTTTTGTCACTGTCCCTGCTTTAAGACGGGTGGAACCAGCTAAAATTTCTGGACCGGTTAACAAGCGAATGTCAATATCGACAATAATAAGGACTTGCTCAGCCGGAACACAACTCATTGCGACGGTGGTTGCTCCTCTCTGTTTAGCTGCGTTTAAAGCCCCATGAACATAGGGGGTAGTGCCTCCTGCGCTGATCCCCACCACCACATCTTTTTCTGTGATTTTTCGTTGGGCGATGGCTTCGCCCCCGTCTTGGGAGCTATCTTCTAAATTTTCCGAACTCCTGATCAAAGCGGCTGCTCCCCCGGCAATAATGCCCTGTACCATGTCGGGATCGGTACAGAAGGTGGGGGGACATTCGGCAGCGTCTAGCACCCCTAAACGTCCGCTAGTCCCTGCTCCAACGTAAAATAAACGCCCCCCTTTACTCAAGGCTGCACTGGCCGCATCAATGGCCTGAGCTAGTTCTAATTTGGCTTGGGAGATCGCTGTTAGGGTTTGAGCATCTTCGTTGTTGAACAAAGTCACCAACTCAACGGTATTGAGTTGATCTAAATTCTGGGAGTTGGGGTTGATCTGTTCGGTTAACAGATGACCTCGTTGTTGTATATTTTCCATAGGGGTTACAGTAAGCCTTCAAATTTACGGCGCATTTGTTCTAATTGTTCTGAGGACATTTCTGAGGCTGTTGGTTCGCTTTCTGTTGCTTTTGGGGGTTCTTCTTCTTCTCCCCAGTTGACATCTTCGACATTTTGTTCTGGGGGGATGGCTAACTCACCAGCGGCGATCAGTTCCCAGTCATAGTCCGCTTGACGACAAAATTCTTCGATTTCATCTGCGTCAAAGGGTTCGACGGTAGGGGTGGGAAAGTCTTGTGCTTCTAGTAGTAAAGCATAGCGAAGGGCATCGTCTTCTGACTCGAACATCAAAATTTTATTGCGATCGCCCATTTGCACCGTATGAATTCCCTCGTTTTCGGTTCGGGCGTTAAAGAGTAGTACATAAATTTTACTCATAAATTCTCCTCTTTTTGGCGTGACAGCATGACTTATAAATTGACCGATAGATTCCGATCATCGGTCTTGTTTAGGAGTCTCATTATTTTCATCTCCTGGGAATAATAAACCATGATTAGCCTGAACTTGCATTCTTTCGGCAAAGTCTTGCAAAAAGTCAATTTTCTCCCCACCAAAATCTTTAACACGTTGCCAATTTTTGAGAAAAGAAACTTTGACTAAATTTTCATCAAAAGCAAGCACACCAATATTAATCCGTTCATCGGCGATGGGATTGGGAACATACTGAATTATGCTATATCGACTAGGCATGATTTTAGCCTCCTAAAGCAAGTTCAAGGGATTGTAACAGTTGTTTTTGTCTTGTGACTAGATATTGAACCTTCTTCTATTGTAAAACCCCATTCAGGTGAAACGAGAGCTACAGTTAAGATTGTTTTTCTAACCATTGATGTCTTTGTTTAGGATAATGTTCTTATTTTAGACTAAAATATTGAATTATACGTATTATGTTACTGATTCCTAAAGATTGTGTCTTCTCTTAATCAGCTTTTTCCATTACTATTGTTTTCAATATGGTAAAGATATAATTTGATTGTATTGTTAACACCCAACAGCTAATTGATAAATTCCATCCGTCAAAAAATAGTTTATGGTCATTTCTCTTGCTCATCTTGGACCGGTTGGTACTAATGCAGAAACTGCCGCCTTAGCCTATGCTCATTGGTTAGAAAAGACTCAAGCAAAATCTTGTTTATTGTGTCCTTGTCCCAGTATTGCTCAAACTTTGCATTCTGTTGCTCAAGGAGACACCAAAAAGGCAGTAGTCCCGGTGGAAAATTCAACGGAGGGCAGTGTTGCCTGTACCTTAGATACCCTCTGGAAACTGGATCACCTCAAAATTCAACAAGAGTTAGTTCTGCCTATTATCCATGCTTTGTTTTCACGGGGAAGCTCTATCAATGGCATAAAAACTGTCTATTCCCACCCTCAAGCTTTGGCACAATGTCAAAGATGGTTACAGGAACACTTACCAGATATAGCTTTAATTCCTACTAATTCTACCGCTGAAGCTCTAGACAAAATCAGTCTCGAACCCACAGCAGGGGCGATCGCTGCTCCCCGTGCTGCTAAACTCTACAATGTGCCTATTTTAGCCAACCATATCAACGACTACCCGGATAACTGTACCCGTTTTTGGGTGATGACGTTAGATCCTACCCCCACGGTGAGTAGTCGTATTTCTTTGGCTTTCAGCGTCTCGGAGAATGTACCAGGTTCCTTGATGAAACCATTACAGGTGTTTTCGGAACGCAATATCAACCTCAGTCGCATCGAGTCCCGTCCCACCAAGCGATCGCTTGGGGAATATCTCTTTTATCTCGATATTGAAGGGAACCACGAAGATCCCAACATTATTAATGCTCTTGATGCTCTAACCCATCATACAGAAATTATCAAGATATATGGAAGTTATCCAGTGTTGTTTCTCGAAGAAACAGACATTGAACAACTTTAAAAACTGGTAACAGTTAACTGTTAACTGTTAACTGTTAACCTACTTGAGTACATCTTTTAGTGCTGTTCGTGCTGCTAAATGATTCCGGGTAGAGGTTAATATTTCAACTTCCCTCTCAAGACGGCCTTTAGTATCTTGCATTTCTAGGAGTCCTTGTTGCTCTGCTGCTACCCCATACAAGTTACCAGCTACCCAATAGGATAATTCTACAGGAAGCTCTGGTAAATCATCGGGTAGTTCAATTTTTTGATCGGTTAACTTAGCTGAAAGACGGACAACATCTTGCAACAACTTTCCCACTTCATTACCCAAAGGATGTAGGTTTTCGCTAGTTGGTTTATCTTCGAGCCATTCTACTAAACCAACTCGATAAGGTTTTTCTCTGACGTATTCTAGAACCCGAAACCGTTGTTGTCCCATGGTTAAAACTTTCATGCGATCGTCGGGGAGACGTTGAAAACGCATTAATTCTGCACAAGCTCCTACTTTAGCTATTTCTCCATCGACAGGGTTAACCATCACCACACCAAAACGGCGATCCCCTTCTAAAATGGTGTTCATCATCATACGATAACGAAACTCAAAGATATGCAGAGGTAGAGGACGACCTGGAAATAGAACGACTTCGGGTAAGGGAAAGATGGGAAGTTCTCGAACTGCAAGGGAAGAAGATGTCATAATACTCAAGCGCGCGTCTTAGCTTTTATTTAATACTTTAACTGATTTTCCTCCATTAAGTTATGAGTTGGGCATTTGTGGCGCAAAATTTTTGCTCAAAGTATGCCAAAGTTTTAAATATTCCTGGGATAATACTAGGTTCTAGCAAGTTCTCTGGTGTGAAAAACCTCTTTTAGATCCAGCAGAGTCAGCATTTTATCTTGATATTGGATAATTCCTTGACTGTAGTTTTCTTTTACTGCTTGAATACTGTTACTACTGTCTAATATATTTTGGGGAGCAAAGGAAAAAATTTCACATATCTCACTCACAACGATCCCACAAGTAAGATCATCAATAGGAATTAAAATTACAGGTGAATTATTTTTAATCTCCATGGGGGGAATGTTGAGAAAATAAGTAATATCAATCAAGGTTAAAATCTAGACATAGAAAAATGCTTCGACAGGATTAACCACACCTCAATCATGGAAAGGGTGATAGCCCCCCAGACAATCAAGACTGGGATATGGAGATGCTTGAAAGCAGGTGTCAATCCAGAATTTCCAGAACAAGGAACCCCCCAAGGGGGGGTGGTAAGTCCACTATTAGCTAACGTCGCATTGGACGGTATAGAAGACATCCATTACAGTATCCGCTATGCGGACGATATGGTTGTCATTCTAAAGCCTAAAGACGATGCCGACAAGATACTCAAAGACATACAAGAGTTCCTAGCAGCCAGAGGACTAAAGGTAAGTGAAAAGAAAACCAAACTCGTCAGAGCGACAGAAGGATTTGATTTTCTAGGCTGGCACTTCAAAGTGCAAACCAACGGAAAGTTCAGATGCGTCCCATCAGAGGACAATTACAGAACATTCCGTCAGAAAGTCAAAGATATCGTCAACTGCTCGAATTATGGGGCTAAGGTTAAAGCTAAGAAATTAGCTCCCCTAGTCAGAGGATGGCGAAACTATCATAGGTATTGCAAAATGGACGGCTCTCGCTTCTCCTTATGGAGAACAGCACACAGAGCTTTCAAAGTCTTCAACAAAGAAAAGAAACTGAACCGATACAAGGCATCAGAACTTATCAAGAAGGCTTTTCCAGCAGTATCACGCAGTGAAAACAGCCATGTCAATGTCAAAGGCAACAAATCACCCTACGACGGAGACACCCTGTATTGGAGTAAGCGTAACAGTAAGCTCTACGACGGTGCAACCTCTAAATGTCTGAAAAGACAACACCATTCATGTGGACATTGTGGATTGAAGTTTATGGACGATGAGAGGGTTCAACTCCATCACATAGACGGAAACCACGATAACTGGGAGCCTAAAAACTTAATAGCAGTCCACCATAGCTGCCACCAGCATATCCACACGGGCAAGACTGGAAAAGTCTAACTTGTCGGGAGCCGTGTGCGGTGAAAGTCGCAAGCACGGATCTAAATGAGAGGGGCGAAGGATAATACCTTCCCTCGACTCAACCATTACTATATTGTAGGGGTCAACGGCCGTTGACCCCTACGTTCATGTGTAGTTAGTAGGGTGGGCAGTGCATCGGCCTACAAGTTTCACTGCTATGAAGAAACAGCCGGAAAGATTTGAGCAGACTGAGAAGCGATCGCTAGTTGAACTTTAGTACCAACTTCTAACTGAGTATGTAAAGTCGTTCTAGCATGAATTTGACCACCGGAAGGGGTTTGTAAACAGTAGCGGTATTCTCTCCCTAAAAACTGGCGATCGCTGATAACTACCTTAGCTGTATCATCGGCTTTTAAACTGATATCCTCTTGTCTCACCATTAAGTCTCCTTGAGAAACCGTTTCCTGAGAAGAAGTAAGCTCCCATGCACCTATTTCTGTGATCAAGAGTTGTCCTTGTCTTTGAGCAGGGATAAAATTAGCCTGGGTGACAAATTCAGCCACAAAACGAGAAGCCGGACGAGTATAAATGGCTTCAGGGGTTCCCAGTTGTTCGATTTTGCCTTGAGACATGACCCCAATGCGATCGCAGATGGCTAAAGCTTCTTCTTGGTCGTGGGTAACAAAAATGGCGGTTATACCCGTTGCTTTGAGAATTTGGCGAATTTCGTGGCACAGCCTAACACGAACTTGTACATCCAGGTTACTGAGGGGTTCATCGAGTAAAATTAAGGCGGGTTGGGGGGCTAATGCTCTAGCTAAAGCTACCCGTTGTTGTTGTCCTCCTGAGAGTTGGTGAGGATAGCGTTTTTCTAAGCCTTCTAGTCCGATCAGGGTTAATACTTCGTCGATACGTTGTTTTATCTGTTTTTTGTTTAATCGTCTCTTATTTAAGCCAAAAGCAATATTTTTAGCGATGTTGAGATGGGGAAACAAAGCGTAATCTTGAAAAACCATTCCCGTGTTACGTTTTTCCGGGGGTAGCAACCGAGAGGCACTGGCAACCATATCCCCTCCTAAGGTTATCGTTCCGGTGGTGGGTTGCTCAAACCCGGCAATCATGCGTAGAAGGGTGGTTTTGCCGCAACCTGACGGACCCAATAAGCCTAAAATTTCTCCTGGGGCTAATTGAAAGCTAACTTCATCAACCACCCGAAGGGTATCAGCAGCAAATTGTTTAGCAATTCGATCTACCTGGAGAATAATAGAGTCTGTCATCATTTTTAGGCTATCTTTGAGTAAAAATTGACAAAAATTATCTATGTCATCTAGAACATACTCTAATTATAAGCCTAATCCCAAAAACCCTAATTTTGATACTGTTTTAGTCCCTCAAGGGATGGAATATAAAACAGTCTGCGATGGAATGGGGAAAAATTCGGCAAAGCTCGATATTATAGCCATTCCTGCTGGTATTCAACCTTTAACTACCTTTCTCCAACAATGGCAACAATCTCCAAACTTTGTTAATAAAGTGCCTCAAGGACTGATTATGATGGGGTTGGGGGGTAGTTTGTCCCTAAATTATTCTGTGGGGGATGTGATTTTGTACAAAAAGTGTGGTTTAATGGATTATAGTCAGGAAAATAAGGGCTCGTGTAACCAGTTTTTGACTGAGAGGTTATTTAAGCAGTTAGGAAATAAGACTATTATCGGGGAAGGAATAAGCAGCGATCGCATTATTTGTTCTGCTGAAGAAAAGCTTTTATTAGGTAAAAAATATCAAGCTGATGTAGTCGATATGGAAGGTTACGCACTCTTAAATTGGAGTGAGAAATTAAACATTCCTGTGGCTATGATTCGGGTTATTAGTGATGGTTGTCAGCAAGATTTACCAGACCTAACTGGGGCTTTTACAGAAGATGGAAGCCTACGCCCTTTTATTATAGCCCGTCAGATGCTTACAAATCCATCAAATTCAATACATTTAATTAGTAGCTCTTTAAGAAGCTTACAGGTATTAAAAGAAGTTTCTAATAAGATACTTGACAATGGATAATGGACAATGGACAAGGGATAAAATTACTATGTTATTCTTAAATTATATTAAGATTAAAAAAGAACAATGTTAGTGCTTTGTGCAAATTAATGGGATGTTTTACTTTCATGTTTTTTATATCGGTGTCTTATTTACATTTATTGACAAATAGTAACACAGCTTTCTAAGCTCTTACAAGCATCCTACTGTTTTAGACACCAATATTGAAGAAAATAGTAGCACGACGAATATTGTCTTGACTACCTTGACTACTTACGGTGAAAGAACGAATATTTCTTAATAAGGGTTTAACGCCAAATTCCACTACTTTAGTAATGGGTAATTTTTGGTTTAAAATGGGTTCACTTTTTTGCCAGTTAATATAGAAATAACCGTCATTTTCTGGGGATAATCCTTCAACTACGTGCTGAAATTCTTCTGTGTCTATTAGTTTTGTATAATCATCAGAAATAGCTTCAGAAATAGCTTCTATTGAAGTAGAAAAGATAACATAATCATCAACATTACCATGAATACCACTCACCTCAGCTTGCAAACTAGCTAAGTTTTGCTTATCGGGATTAACCGTTGCTTTTAGCTGTGTCCAAACTGTTACGTCTGTGTTTAATAAGGGTAATTTTCCTACTGTATAACCAGCGTTTTCTGCTTGTTGATCAAACTGTGTTAATACTTCATCCATGGCAACATCGGGACTTTTTTGGGCGACAAAAATCCAGTCCGCTTCACCCCCTTCCTCTTTTGGTACTAAACCCAAGCTAAATTCTCCTTGAACCCAAGGAAAAACATCTTTTGCTAAATGTACACCTAACGGTTCTTCTAGAGAGTTTATAGTTCGATTTAATAGTTGTTGTAGGGGACTATCTTGGTCTAACCCTGTCTCAATTTGTTGCCATAATTGATTTAAGTTAGTTCCTGCTGCGGTTAAAATTGTGTTGTCAGGAAGATAGGAAAACGCCCCCACTGGTTCCGATAAAATAGGGGAGCGATCGCTTTCTCCTGAGACTCCAATTAAAGCCGTTTCAGCTACTAAACCCTCTTCTTTGATAGAAAAGGCAATGGTTAAAGTTTGGGTAATCTCAGGTAATTCGGGAATGGGTAGATTAGCTAACCAAGCAGATAAAGCTGGAAAATTAGTATAAACAATGCCAATTCTAGGATCAACGATTGTCTTTAATGCTTTTTTGTAACCTGGTGCGTTGTTTAAGTTTAGATCAGGAACTTGTGCATTATTAATACTTTCCTTTAATACTTGTATATCGTTGGCGAAAAGAACCATATTTCCTACAACTGCTGTAGCAGAAAGGGGTGTATTTTTCGTCAGATTAGGGTTTTGTTGAGCAATTAAATTAACCCCCTTGTAAGGTTCAAAAACCAAGTCAGAAGTTCCGGCGATCGCATCGGTGGAATAGGAAGTTTGTAGGAACTCTTTTGCCAGTTGTTGGTCTTTAGTAGAAACCGCCAATAAATAACCAGGTTTAACACCGTTATCAGGGTTATGATCGTAGTCAAGAGAAGTAACCGCTAAGGTCATTTCTTCCCCTAACCAGGGTTGAATTTGCGATTGATAATCTAATCCTGTTTTAGCTAATAAAGTTTTTTCAATAGTGAGTATTTCTTGATGCGATCGCCGTCTTTTTTCAGGGGAAGCAATAAACTGTCCCAAAGCATCCAAGCGATCGGGGTTAGTCAACAAAGAAACCATTACTGGTGCTTGTCTGGGAAGAAAAATTGCTGTAGTTGGTTCTTTGATAACTCCTCCTGCTAATAAAGGAAAAGGACTCGGTTTCAGTATCCAGTAGACGCTGCTTGCTGCGAGGGAGAGAAACAGAATAACACCAAGGATGAGAGTGGCAAAAAAACGACGAAACTTCACTATTACCTATCCACAATAAGGAATGATCACTGTTTATTTTACCAAACTATCAGTCTCTATAAATTTTTAACAAAAAAATCTTACTTTTAACTTCATAATTGCTTGATCAACTAATAGAAAATTCGTTAGCATTACAGGGACTTACTCATCAGGTAAGTGTGCCTATGAGTAACTAATGTGAGTAAATGTGAACGGGAAGGAAAAACATGAAAAAGACCCTATTTTTAAGTCCCCCCTCTTTTGATGGTTTTGATGGGGCAGCAGGGGCCCGCTATCAAGCTAAACGAGAAATTACCTCTTTTTGGTATCCCACCTGGTTAGCACAACCAGCAGCTTTAGTGCCAGGTAGTAAATTAGTCGATGCACCGGCTCATTATCAAAACGTCGAGGATGTCTTAAAAATTGCCAAGGACTACGAACTGGTAATTATGTACACCAGTACCCCCACCTTACCCAATGATGTTAAATGTGCCGAGGCTATCAAAGCGCAAAACCCTGATACACAGGTAGGGTTATTGGGGGCCCATGCTGCGGTTTTACCCACTCAAACTCTAAAAGACCATCCTATTATAGACTTTGTTTGTCGCAACGAGTTTGATTACACTTGTAAGGAGTTAGCAGAAGGCAAACCCTACGAAGATATTAAGGGACTGACTTATCGTGATGCTTTGGGTAACATTAAGCATACCGAAGAACGGGAATTAATTCACGATTGGGACTCAATGCCCAGTGTTTTCCCCATGTACGAACAACATCTAAATTTCCGTAACTATTTTATCGGTTATTTACAGCATCCTTACGTCTCTTTGTACACAGGAAGAGGTTGCCCGGCGCAATGTACATTTTGTTTATGGCCCCAAACCATCGGAGGGCATCAATACCGCGCCAAGAGTCCCGAAGCTGTGGGCAAAGAAATGGCTTTAGCTAAGTCTATTTGGGGTAATGAGGTTCGAGAATATTTCTTTGATGATGATACTTTCACCATCGATAAAAAACGGGTTATGGCTATTAGTGAACATCTGAAAAAGCTTAACCTAACCTGGAGTTGTAACGCCCGTGCTAATCTAGATTACGAAACCTTAAAAACCCTAAGAGATAATGGTTTACGCTTGTTATTGGTTGGTTTTGAATCAGGAAATCAAGGGGTATTAGACGGGGTGAAGAAAGGCATTAAATTAGAAGTTGCCCGTAGGTTTATGAATAACTGCAATAAACTGGGTATTAAGGTACACGGGGCATTTATTCTGGGTTTACCCAACGAAAGTAAAGAAACCATTGAAGACACCATTCGCTTTGCTTGTGATATTAGTCCCCATACGATTCAAGTGTCCATCGCTTCCCCTTATCCTGGCACAGAATTATATAAGCAAGCGCAAGAAAATGGTTGGTTTACTAATAAAAATTTAGTGGCCAGTTCCGGTATTCAACTATCTACTTTACAATATCCTAATCTTTCTGCTGCGGAAATTGAGGAGGGAGTTGAACAGATGTATCGTCGTTTCTATTTCCGTCGTCGTACCATCGTTCCTATTGTTAAAGAAATGTTAGGTGATCCGCAAATGTTAGTGCGTCGTTTACGAGAAGGAAGAGAGTTTATGGCCTATTTAAAAGAACGTCATACTCGCAGTTTAGTTAATGCCTAAACTCTAGTGTAGGGTGGGCAATGCCCACCTTTATAAGAGTTCGTTAAGCTTTTTTTTAGGCTTTTTCATGGACAATAATAACTCTTCGTATCTATCCAAAATAAACTCAAAATTATACACTTTTTTAGCATACTCTCGACCTCTTTTTCCCAGAGATTTAACCAGTTGAGGATTCCGATATAAGTGTTCTATGGCCGAGGCTAGGGCTTGGGAATCTTCTGGAGGAATCACTAAACCGCCACCACTTTTTTCAATTGCTTTAGCAGCAGTTCCATTAGTAGGAACCGAAGGTGCGATTCGTTTAGCTAGAAAGCCTGTACTAAATACAGGTGTGTAGCTAGTCTAGAACCTAGAAAACTAGATAACTGTTGGTTTGTTGGCTAAAGGAGCCACACTCGGAATCAAGGGAGCAATCCTAAGAGTGACAACTTAACCCTCCGTTTTGGACTTAGTAAACTCAGGATAGAAGCAGGGTTAAAAGGGGAACCCGTCATGAAACAGCATGGCAAGTCGTTCCTCCAGTCAATTGGTCACGGTTAAGCATTACGCTGAATCATCGTCCTGAACCCTCAAGACCTCCAAGTAGCCAAATCTGTTTGACAGGCTGCGTTCAAAAGAACAAGGTGAAAAGTGGAGTTTTCTTCGTAACATCCACAACGATTCCTAAAAGTAACCTGGGGGAGAGATGAAACCTAAAACCAATACACCCAAACCAACGGAACGAATTAAGTCCATGACTGCTCTTACCATCAGGTCGATGATGTAAGTAGTGACAAACTTAAGCGCAAGGGTCATGGATGTGAGAAGCAATTAAGTTGCTAATGCCTATTTGTAATGAATATGGATAAGCTGACGTATTGCTGGTTAATTAGAAGAAATAGTCTCTATTAGAGGTAGTTAAATGTCGAATGCGAGTATAACCAAGACTACGCCAGAATGGAACACCATAAACTGGGCAAAAGTCCAGAGGAAAGTGTTTAAGCTTCAAAAAAGAATATTTCAAGCTGTTAAATCAGGTAATAAAGTCAAAGCTAAAAAGCTTCAGAAGTTACTGTTAAAGTCACATTACGCAAAGCTCTTAGCCATTCGCAAAGTGACCCAAGACAACCAAGGTAAGAAAACTGCTGGAGTTGATGGGAAAAAGTCATTACGACCTAACCAAAGATTAAAGTTAGTTAACGAACTAAGGTTAAAAGGTTACAAAGCCAAGGCACTCAGACGGGTTTGGATACCTAAACCTGGAAGAGATGAAAAACGTGGACTGGGGATACCCACCATGAAAGATAGAGCAATGCAAGCCTTGGTTAAATCAGCCTTAGAACCATACTGGGAAGCCCAATTTGAGGGTACATCTTATGGCTTCCGTCCAGGCAGAAGCGCACAAGACGCTATCAGTAGAATATTTTTAGCAATAAAAACGAATGCAAAATATGTTCTAGATGCAGATATCGCCAAATGCTTCGACAAGATTAACCATGATTACCTACTGTCCAAAGTAGATTGTCCACACAACATCAAAAGAATCATTAAACAATGGTTGGAATGCGGTGTAATGGACAAGGGCATTTTTGAGGAAACAGATTCAGGTACACCTCAAGGTGGTGTAATAAGTCCGTTATTGGCTAACATTGCACTACACGGAATGATAATAGACATAGAAAATCACTTCCCCCGTACAAAACGGAGAGAAGATGGCAGTCTTAAACAGGGATATAAACCCAAAATCATCCGCTACGCCGATGATTTCGTAATTCTTCATACAGATTACGATGTTATTCTACAATGTAAAAATCTAGTTGCACAATGGTTAGAAAAAGTCGGATTGGAACTAAAACCAGAGAAGACTTCCATAAGACACACTCTAAAAAGTATTGTCCATAATGGTAAAACCATTGAACCAGGCTTCGATTTCCTTGGATTCAATATTAGGTCATACCCCAAGGGTAAACACCACTCTAGTAAAACAGGTGGAAAAAATGCACAACTAACTGGATTCAAAACACTAATCAAGCCAAGCAAGAAAAAAATACTAGCTCACCATGAGGCAATCAAAGAGTCCATCAAGGCCAACAAGAAAGCCCCACAAAAAGCATTAATCACAAGATTAAATCCCATAATCCCAGGATGGTGTAATTACTACCGAAATGTTTGCAGTAAGAAAACATTCAAATCCGAAGACAACATATTATGGAATATGCTTAGAGCTTGGACAGTAAGCAGGAAAAAGAAAGAGACACCATTGATTAAAGCTCTTAAAAAATATTTCTCATACGGAAAACACGGATTCTGGAAATTCCAAACAAAAGGAGCAGTCCTCTATCACCACGCCGAAACAGGAATATTGAGACACACATTGGTTAAACCTGAAGCTTCACCCTATGACGGAAACTGGACTTACTGGAGCAAAAGACGAGGTACATATTCTGGGACACCAACAAGAGTCGCAAAACTCTTAAAGAAACAAAAAGGTATATGTCCTCAATGTAAGCAATACTTTACACCTGAAGACTTGATAGAAGTTGACCACATTATCCCCAAATCGAAAGGTGGAAAGGATACCTACAACAATCTTCAAGCTCTACATCGTCACTGTCATGATGTCAAAAGCAAAAATGACTACCTCTACGATTGGTTAGAAAATGGCTATGAATGGAAAGACGATGTGTTAACAGTACCTATGACAAAGGACTAATTGCCGAGAGCCGTGTGAGGTGAAAGTCTCATGCACGGTTCGGAATGGGAGTCGTGGTAGGTGACTACCACTTCGACCCCTAATCAATAATAGCCCTGCCACTGGCTAATAAAACTTGTATCTTTGATGGCATATTAAAAGAAATTACGTTATGTTTTTGCATAACCATACCCACATTACCCGAATTTCTCACAAAATCTGCGATCGCCAAACACAGAAGCCTTACAGGAAGTGGGTTTGAACAGAGCGATCGCAGATTTCCCCAACCAACAGTCTGTTGTCAGATTTTAAGTTAAAATCAACCCGAATTAGACAAAGATGAAAAGATAAATCAATCACTCATTTTTCCAAAAAAATTATTAACAAAATCTCTAATAGTACTAGATTGTTAGAATAAAATATGCTATAATTTAATTATTAAAGCAATTTACCTTAAACTGATTTAATGAGTCCCAGTCATCCCCGAAACCCTCGTCAAGTAATCAACTTTAGTAAACAGAAAGGAAAAGAAATAATCGCTAATTTTGATGGGGGACTAATCACTTCAGATGCGGGGATTGTCTGGATAGCTGAGTTGGATAAAAAACTGGGAATTACCGAGAAGTTTGGTAACTGTTTTCAAGATCATCGTCATCAATCTTATGTAGATCATTCCGTTCATGAGTTATTAGCACAAAGGCTTTATGGAATTATTTTAGGCTATGAAGATGTCAATGACCATGATAAATTACGTCACGATCCTGCCCTTAAGATCGCTTTAGAAAAGCTTAATGAACTTGAAGATAAAAAGGGATGGTTAGCTGGAAAAAGTACAATTAATAGATTGGAATATTGTCCTGAGACTATTCTCGACCAAAAAACGAGTCGTTATCATAAAATAGAACCCAACTTTGAAGCCATTGAAAAATCTTTTGTCGAATTTTTTTTAGAGTCTTATAAAAAACCTCCCTTAAGTATTATATTAGATATGGATGTCACGGATGACCAAGTACATGGTAATCAAGAAGGGGCATTTTTTAATAGTTATTATCACGGAGTATGTTATGCTCCTTTATATATTTTCTGTGGGCATCATTTATTAGTTGCTAAACTTCGTTCATCTAATGTAGATCCAGCCGATGGAGCCTTAGACGAATTACAAAGAATTATCGGACTAATTAGAGAAAAATGGTCAGAGACTCATATCCTAGTTAGGGGTGATAGTGCCTATGCCCGTGAAGAAATCTTCTATTTTTGTGAAAATTAGCCTTTAGTTGATTATGTTATAGCTATGGGAACAAATGGCGTTCTTAAGTTACGAGCGGATGATGTAATTGAAAAAGCCAAACATGAATATGAAAAAAAACTAGCTCCAATAACTGAATTAATGGATAGTTTATTTCAGAAAAAAGAAGATTTAGAAGAAGTTAAAAAATTAGTACCAATTTCTACTTGGTATCGCTCTATTAGTTATAAAACAGAAAAGTCATGGAGTTGTCAAAGAAGAGTAGTGACAAAAATTTGTTATGGAAGTGATGGCTTAAAAATGCGCCATGTGGTGACATCTTTGCCCGCTTCAAAAATTCCACCCTCAAAACTTTATACAAAAAAATACTGTCCGAGAGGCGAGATGGAAAATCGGATTAAAGAACAACAATTAGACTTGTTAGCTGATAGAACTTCAACTCAAACATTTCAAAGTAATCAACTAAGATTATGGATAGATTCCTGGGCTTATGTTCTCATAAATGCTTTTCGTCAACACTGTTTAAAAAAAACTTCATTGGCTAAAGCAACTGTGGGAAGAATACGTCTAAATCTTCTTAAGTTGGGAGCCAGAATAAAGATTAGTTGTAGAAGAATTATTATCGCTATAGCTAGTGCTTGTCCTTATCAAGATATTTTGTCTATTGCTAACAAAAGAATTAAAACTATTCCTAATACTGGATAAGTAGAATAAGTTGTTTTTTAAAAAAGATATCTATCATAAGTTGTTGACTGACTGATACTTTCATTTAGTCTTATTTATAGTGGAGAAAATCAAAAGTTAATATAATTATTCCCTCTTAAACTCAATTTTTGGATAATCAAAGTCAATTTTTTTATTCATCTATATTCAAAATTTCTATTAGTCCTAAAAATCATCATTTTTCATCTCTGGATTGGGCTTTCAAATTAATTTGTGAGAAATCCGGGATTAGCGGCTGCCAACATTTCAGGTAATTTATGTCTAGGTTGAAACGGTTTTAAAATGACATTGGTAGCTTTTTTTCCACAAGAGTACTTTTCTAGCCTTTCCAGTGCTTCTTGTTTACCCACAATAACAACAGCCAAATTATCAAGATGATTTAACTTAACGGCTGCATCTATTAAAATTTCTAATGGTTGAGTTAGGGCAATATTCCCCGAATAGAGAACGACAAATTTATCATCTAAATTATTTTCTTTGCGGAAGTAATTATCTTCTTTTTCAAGAGGTTTAATAAAGTTAATATCTACCCAATTAGGAATTTCTATAATTTTCTCTTTAGAAACTTTCTTCTCTAAAAGGTTTTCGGTGAACCCATCACTAATTACACTAATTTTTCTCGCTGTTTTATAAGCAAACTTTTCCAACCATGTAAACAAGCGAATCATTTTAGGATTACGAATTAAGCCCACATGAACGGCTGCATCAGGTAGAATATCTTGTAAATTGAGAACAATGGGTGTTCGATATAACCAACTAAGAATAGCTGCTGGAACACAGACTGGCAGACCAGGAATTGTCAAAAAAATAACATCAGGACGAGAACCTTTTAAAACCTGGAAAAAACTTAAAAAAACAAAACTAATCTCGAACAAAGCCCGATTTTAAAAATTTCTTTCACGAGATATCCAGACAAAACTCCGTTGAATTTTCACGCCATTACAATTTTCAGTAAGATACAATTTACCCTGATACTCTGGAGCAATTTCACTATTGGGATACCAGGGCATAGCGGTAACAACTCGCACATTATGTCCTTTCTTAACTAAACCCTCGGCTAACTCTGTCATTAGAGGGGCAATACCAATGGGTTCGGGATGATAATTATACGAGTAAATAAGGATGCGCATGTCCTGATCATTAGAATTAAGATAAAGTAAACAGATTTATAGTCAAGGTGTTTTATGGGAGACTAGCCATTAATAATAAAGTATATTAGTTCAGGGTAAAAATATATCTATTACCCTTCATTCAAACCCAATTAATCCTAAAGGTCAAGAAATTACCAAAAAATTGGGTTTAAAGCCCCGTCCTTCTTGCTCCGTCCCTATGTCTGAGGGAACCTCAGACGGGGCGATCGCTTGTCTCAAACTGACGCAAGTGATCTACTGACGCTGTGCCTTGGCAATCAAAGATATGGGGTTTTATCCATTATCGTGGGGCGCACGAAAAGTAACGCTTGGGGAAAGAACCACCTCTGGACTAAGAATCGCAAGGTACACGGGTCTAAGTGGACTTGTTGAACCAAGAATCCACTCGCCATAAGGGCAGTGGAGGGTCAATTACTCCCTTAGCCTACCCTAGATCGGACCCTGTCGTGAACTACGGGGTCTAAATTAAACAAGAAATCCCTAAAAATGGTTAAGATAGAAAGTAGGCGACCCACTTCCCAGTGCGATTCATGACAGCATCTTCTGATAATTATCCCAAAGTATTGATCCGTCCCGTCCAATATCGGGATCTTGACTGGTTAGAAGGTATTACCACAGAGACTAACCAGACTGCCCCAAATTCGGTTTCTTTTGCAGAACAATTACAACAAACCAAACGTTGGTTTGGGGTTCTCAAGTTTCTTAGCTGGTTCCCCAACAGTCTTAGAGATCATTTTCGTGTCTATGTAGCAGAGTCACCCCAACAATCAGATCCACGACTAAAACGGTTAAAAGGATTTATCCATATTTCCCCTTTCAACATGGGACGGAGTACCTGGCGTGTAGAAAAGGTTATGGTGGCTTGTGATCAAGGACAACCTGAGCTATTAACCAACCCTAAGGGTGTAGGATCTCAGTTATTACGCTATTGTTTAGAAGCCGTCTGGGAAGCCAGAACTTGGGTTTTGGAGGTTAATATCAATGAAAAGAATACCTTAGCCTTATATCGGCAAAATGGCTTTCAACCCTTAGCCCAATTAACCTATTGGTTACTAGAACCTACATTATTACAAACCCTAGCCCAACAGAATTCAGAATTGCCCAATTTACTGCCAGTGAGTAATGCAGATGCGCAATTATTATATCAGTTAGACTGTGTTTCTATGCCTCCGTTATTAAGGCAGGTTTTTGATCGCAACTCACAAGATTTTAAAACTCATTTTTTGATGGGATTATGTTCAAAATGGCAGCAGTGGCTTAATCAAACAGAAGTCGCCCAGGGCTATGTTTTTGAACCCCAAAGAAAAGCAGCGATCGGTTATTTCAAATTAACCCTATCTAAAAATGGTTCTCAACCTCATCAGGCACAGTTGATTGTCCATCCTGCCTATACTTGGCTTTATCCAAAGTTGTTGGCACAAATGGCACAAATCGTCCAAAAATTTCCTAGTCAAGGTTTAGAGTTGATCTCAGCAGACTATCAGCATGAACGGGAAGAATATCTAGAAAAATTGGGGGCAAGTCCCATTGAAAATACTTTGTTGATGTCTCGTTCTGTCTGGCACAAACTCAAAGAAGCCAAACTAGAAGGACTCCACCTATCAGATATGTTACAAGGGTTACAAGCTGTACCTCGCACTCCTATTCCCACTCGTTTTTCTTGGGTTAAAGAACCTATTAATTTGTCGGAGAAAAATCAAATAGATTCTCAAAAATACCATCATCAAGACAATAATAACTCTTTCAAATCTTCGGAAAAAATAGATAAAGGTTCAAAGTAGATATTTTATGTTATGTCATGGCTTGTACAACAATAATTGGGGGATAATTTAACATATCTTACCAAAATTCCTTACCGAATAATTAATAATTAATAGTTAATAGTTAATACTAAATAATAGAGGGTATAAGATTCCCCTCTGTTATTCAACAATTTTTTGAGTTACGAAGAAGTTTAATTAACTACCAGCAGGAACAAGATCAACCTCATCGGTTCCATCGGTTTTTCCTTGACCAGAAGTCATTTGTTCCCCGTTAACTTCAATGGCAAAAGGTGTATCATCTAAACTAAGATTATAGTCAGTTAAATCGGCAGTATAACCAACACTTGCGATCATTTTACGACCTTCTTCATCTGTATATTTAGGGTTTGCTGAATAAAAGCAAAACCCTATTCTTTAAAAGGTTACACCCATATTCGCGATCGCAAAAAAGATCAGCTTTGTCGGCTACAAACCGCTATAATTGGTAGAAACACCTCCCAGTTGTTGGTCAAGAACAAATGTATCGAAAAGAGGAGCAACCTTTACCGCCCCCAGAAAAATTTGAATTACCTTTCGAGGGCAAATTGTCCCCCAATAATCGTTGGGTAATCATGGCAGAGTTGATACCTTGGGATGATTTTGAGGAAGAATATGCTAAACTTTTTTCAGCAGAAAAAGGTGCGCCAGCCAAACTATTTAGAATGGCATTAGGGACATTAATTATTAAGGAAAAATTAGGAACAAGTGATAGAGAAACTATAGAACAGATTAGAGAAAATCCCTATCTACAATACTTTATAGGTTTAAATTGTTATCAACAAGAGCCACCACTGGAATCTTCAATGCTAGTTCATTTTAGGAAAAGAATTGATGGAGAATTGATAAACAAAATCAATAAAAAAATAGTAAAAAGAGAAATAGACAAGAGTGATAAAGAAGTAAAAAAAAAGGATTGTCTCCAAGAAAAAGGAGAAAAAATAAAAAATAAAGGTAAACTAATTTTAGATGCGACTTGTGCGCCAGCAGACATCAAATACCCAACGGATTTAGGCATATTAAATCAAGCCAGAATTGAGACAGAAAGAATAATAGATAATCTTTATAAACCATTAAGAGTAAAATTGAGAAAAAAGCCGAGAACTTCTAGAATAATTGCTAGAAAGGAATACTTAAAAGTAGCTAAAAAACGAAAAGTATCTTATCAAGAAAGAAGAAAAGCTATCGGGAAACAGTTAAAATACCTTAAGAAAAATTTAGGAAATATAGAAGACTTAATTCAAGCTGGGGCTTCCCTGGAAAATCTGAGTAAAAGACAGAAAAATTGTCTAGAGACTATCAAAAAAGTTTATGAACAACAACAGTCAATGTGGGAGAATAAGACCCAGAGTGTTCCTCAAAGAATTGTAAGTTTAACTCAACCGCATATTCGTCCAATAGTGAGGGGAAAAGCAGGAAAACCAATAGAGTTTGGAGCTAAACTCTCAGTAAGCTGTGTAGATAACTATGTGTTTCTAGACAAAATAAGTTGGGAAAACTTCAATGAATCTTGTCATTTAAAAGAACAAGTAGAAAAGTATAAAGAAACGTTTGGCTATTATCCCGAATCCGTCCATGTAGATAAAATTTATCGAACTAGGGAAAACAGAAATTGGTGTAAGGAAAGAGGGATAAGAATCAGTGGTCCGAAGTTAGGAAGACCTCCGAAAAATGTCAGTGAAGAAGAAAAGAAACAAGCCCACTCCGATGAATGCTTCCGTAATGCTATTGAGGGAAAGTTTGGACAAGCTAAACGAAGATTTAGCCTAAATCTCGTGATGACAAAACTCCCTGAAACCTCCATTACATCTATTGCTATTACATTTTTAGTTGTCAATCTTTGTAAACTTCTGAGGCAGTTTTTGTCGCTTTTTTTGTCCTTATTTACTAATAATAGAACAGGGGAACTCATTAAACCGCCTTTCATTAATTTTGATTATACTTTAAACAATTTTTATGTACTAAAACTTATTGATTTGTCAGAAAATTCTTGGTCAAAAGTGGCATAAATTTTGGAGAAACTTTTTCAGCAAACCCTATTTAAAGGCCAATAATTGATTTTTTTCGTTCTTATTATCGTAAGCCCAAATCACCATACATTGAAACCCTTGATACTCAAATATTTTGGGCGCACGAGTAGGAACATAACGGCCTGGATCACCGAAACTATTATCAAGAAATTCTTGAATCGTACTATCTTCTACCGTTGCATAAGCAACTTCTTCCTCAGATGCAGGTTCCACATCTTCCTCAGTATCAGGAACTTCCTCTTCCTTGTCACGATTACGAAAATAATCCACAGCCATTTTAGTCCCAATACCACCCACCACAGCAATACCAGCACCAATTAACATATTACGAAGTTTAGGCATTTTTTTCTCCTAAAATTTTGTCCATTTTCATTATAAAAAAGACGCGACAAATCGCGCCTTTTTTTATGAAAATTTAGGAAATGATCATTAAATTAACCACCCACTTTAACCACAGGTTCAAAACTAGGAACTACCAACTCCTGATCCTGTTTGGTTAACTTGTTATACAAGCGTTCGGTGTTGGGGAAGTTGGCGGCAGGAAGGGTGGGGAAACGACGATAGGGAACCGTATCTTCTCCGAATAATTGGAGATATTCCATACTGTTGACCATTGCCCCAATAAAGCCCCGAATACCCTCAGTGGCTAAAATTTGGTTGTATTTTTGAATCTCTTTTTGAGTTAAAGGCGCACGACCTAAGAAATGTTTAGTTCCTAGTTCGATAACCTTCGTGTTGGGATAGGGGGCGTAGAACTCTTTGATATAGAGATCAGAACAACCTAAACCTTCAATAAACTCTTTAACGGTAATTTCTTCGTTACCTAACTTACTTTCAAGACTGGTAAACTCAGCTTGAATAATATAAGGGTCGAGATCCCGCTCAAAAATCTGACGATAAGCAGCACGAATGGCATTTTGTAGAGCTACTTTATCGGTTGTAGTTAACAACTTAAAGATTTTCGTTTGCTGACGCTGGGTACTAACCCCTTGGTTAACACGGAACTTGAGTTCAGGTTCGGTGCGGTTATTAGAAACTTGACCTAGTTCCACAAATCTTGGAGTTACTTTCTTATCAACCCGTTGACCAATATCTTCTCGAATGCTACCAGGACGAGCCATGCGTAACTGCATTCCAGCAGGTGTCAAATACCGTTCATAGGGAACCGTATCTTCTCCAAAGGCTTCCGTGTACTCCTGACTATCGATCATGGCATCAACTAAGGCATAAAAGCCCTTCTTAGAAGCCAAATCAAAGTAAGGGTTCATTTCTTGGCGGCCGTAGGTAGGACGACCTAAGAGACGACGGTGGATGTATTCGATCGCCTTAACCACATAAAAAGGAGTCCAGTAGGTTTTCAGGAACACCTCAGACTTAGCTAAAGCTTTGATAAACTCCCGTAGGGTAATATCCCCATTTTCCAGTTTATTTTCCGCTACTTTTAACCGTTGTCCATCATAGACATCCCGGCCAAACACCTGACGGTAAGCAGCACGAATCACCGCTTGAGTGGAACTCTCACCAAACTTAACACTGGCTCCGTTACTGCTACCAGGTAGTTCGTTATTGAGACGGAAAACCTTCGCCCCTAAACTACCTGGCAATTCAGGCCGGGCAGCCGGGTTACTGTTTTGGTTATTGATACCAGGACCACGGTGAATTAAAATCCGCTTGGTATCTTTGCTAAAGGGAGCAGGACTCTTACTGGGGTCACGGGTTTCTTTCGGGAAAATTGCCCCAAATTGAATTTCTAGGGGATCATTTCCAGAACCGTAAACGTGCTGATCCGGTAAGGGTTGATTATATTTGGCAAAAGTGGTGATGAATTGAGGAATCTTACGGAAGGGCGCACTATAGTTAAATAGGTCTTGCTGCATTCCCCAGTTACGACATTCTTGGGCTTCTTGTCCTAAACCACGCAGATAAGGTACGGTTTCTTCTCCAAAATAATCGGCGTATTCTTGAGAGTCTACTAAGGCATCCACTAATGCTGGAAGTCCACCGTCAGAAACGATGGAAAAGTAGTTCTGCACTTCTTCACGAGAACTAGGACCACGGCCTAAAATATGACGGAAAGCCAATTCTAAAGCCCGACTATTGATAAAGGGTTCAAAGAACTGCTTACGATAAAGAGGGGACTTACAAAGACGACGGACAAACTCTTTCATGGAGATGTCCCCATTTCTTACCTGAGACTCTAGGTAAGATACAGATTGACTGTAAGCCTTGGTAATATCTCTCTCAAACAGTTGACGATAGGCTGCTCTGACGATTTCCCCTTTCTCAGATTCGGATAAGCCAGGCTTCATCACGAATTTTTGACGGGTTAAAGCAGCGTTAAAGTAGCTTTGAGGTAGTTCTAAGCCTTGTAGATCATCAGAAGAACGTTGACGTAACTTGTTACCAGGGGTTGGTGCTTTGAGTTCTGTGAGGAGAATGTCAAAGTATTCGGTAACAATGGTTTGTGCTTCTGCATCTTCGCGGAAATACTCCCGAGAAGCAGCCCGCATTGTTTGCAGTGCTACGATGGTCGCATCGATAGAACAAGCTCTTTCTAGGACTTGTTTTAAACCACGGGTGTTAACCACAATGATGCTCGGATCACCAGCCACAATAGCGTATGTAACATAGCGCAAAAACCAAGACATATCTCTCAAGGACTTCTGCATATTGCTCGGTCCATAACGAGAGATATTAATGGGGCGAAACCCAGGGGGAATAGGTCCAGTAGAAGAGGTCAACAGGGCGCGTAAACCCCCAAAAATTCCACCGCCACCACCGCCGCTTTCTACGTAGGTAACTGCTCCTGGTTGCACTGTTTGGGTTGCTCCTGCCATAGCCATCTCTCGGGGAGCCTCCACTGGGGGTTTTTCTAGATACGCCATGGGCGATCCCCCAGTGAATATCTTATTAGCTGCCCGTGACACAATTAAATCTGAGTTGGCTGTTATGATTTGGGCGATCGCCAGTCTCTTCTGTCCAGACTGGAAATAGGTAACTAATTGATTGAGTTCTGTCTTTCCTAAAAAGCGATCCTGTTGCTCAGCTTGACTGATGGCTGAGACGGGAACGGTTTGATACAGTTGAGGGTTGGCTGACGAGCTTCCACCACTTGTTTTTACACTCATTAGATTTCAACTATCTCCCATGAAAAAAATTGCTATTACACTCCATTATCGGAGTTTATATATTGGCAACATCTTGATTAAAACCAGATGTTTTGTGAAGTACCCCAACTAAACTCTGTTTTGGTTGGGACTTCCAACTAACAAAGACTTAGGACGGTTTTATTCGTCTTCGGAGCTTCCCGCTTCATTGGCTGTTGCCTCAACCCCCCTTACATCCCCCCTATCAGGCGGACATGGGGGGGTTCGGTCTTACTAAAGCCTCCGCAGGCAGTCGCCCTGCTTCCCAAGGCGATAAGGTTTTATCTTTAAAAAGTTAATCAGCCTCTAGATTAAACTGTTTCGGAACTTTCTGAGTACGTTTGTAACAAAATGTATCCTTTTTATCTTCTTGATTTTTTATCTTGACAAAATACCATTTCTGTGCATTGGTGACACTCAATACACTTCATCGTGAGAACCAATATCAACCAGAATAATTAAAGTTTCTTCCGACTCTATATCTTGACTGAAAGTAAAAATAATACGGCAATTATAACTCACAGAACATGACCAATATCCCTCTAAATTCCCTGTTAATTTATGAGATTTTAAAGAAGTAGTAAAAGGATCTTTTTCTAAGATATCTAAAATACCTAATACTTTATCCTTTAGTTGAGGATTCTTTTTAACTAATCGTTTAAAAGCACGTTTAAAGCTTTTATCAGCTACTAATCTCATTCTTCCTCATCTTCTAACAAATATGCTTTTATTTCTTCTGCTGTTCCTTGTTTTGCTTTTCCTGATGATAAAGCTTTTAAGGTTTCTTCCCCATTTCTAGCAATTTCTTCTCGTCTATTATCAATTCTTCTTTTACGAATTAAGTCAAATAAATAATCTTGATCTTCTATGGATAAACTTTCAATTGAATCAATAATTTCTTGAAATGATATAGCACTCATCTTATCTCCTGGAAGTATCTTGTATAAGTATATCTAATTTCTATAATACTTACAAGTCATAGGCTATAAACCTAAACAATAACGAATAGCTGTTTCAATTTCTTGCATTTTTTCCTCTGACAATTTACCAACTGGTGCAGAAGAAAAACGATTTTTATCAATTGAACGAATTTGAAAACAGAGAAATATTGTTTCTAACGAAAGTCCACTTTCATCAGGAGAAACCCTAACATTTGTCGGATAATCTTGGCGAATATTTTTACCCTTAGTACCTACAACCACTGTGACAACTAAAGGTAAGTCATTGATAGAATTAATGGATAATACTAAAACAGGACGATTTCCTGCTTGTTCTTTACCTTGAATGGGGTTAAGATTAACAAAATATATTTGACCTCTTTCAATCTTCATGCTCTCTTAATCCATCCATTTCTGTTGACATAAATTCTTCATTAATCATGTTCATTGCTTTGATAATATCAGGATCTCTTGCCATCATTTTTAGTTGTTTTGTGTCCGTTAGTTGAGTTTCAATAGTTAGTGTTACTTTTGTATTGGGTTCAAGATTAAAAGCTTCTATTGGGTAAAAAGCTTCACCATTGAAAATAGCAGTAATTTTTTGCTTCATCATTGATTTTAGAAACTAAGGAAATTAAGTTAACTTGATCGTTTGATTATATTCTACTATAATTCATCATCATCGGGTAAATTTTCCATTTCTTCTGCAATTAAATCTTGAAAAGCTTCTCCACAATGAACCTGTAAATGAATGGTTGCTGTTAACAACTCGGCTAAAATTTACGCTTTTTGTTTAGGGGTAATATCAAGTAATTGCAGTTGATTAATTAAAATATTTACATTGTTACATTCCTCTGACAATTCTGATAATAAAGTGTTTAGTGTTGTATTTTTGATTGGTAAAATATGTTCTGTTAGTTGCATAATTGTTTATCTTACTAATTTCCGTAGGGGTCAACGGCCGTTGACCCCTACAACATCCATATCTATAGTCGAAGTTGATGAAAATGGGACCTAAATGTTCTTATTTTTCCAGAATTATGCCCAAAAACTAACATGAAAGCTATACTAAAAAGCGTCAACTTTTTTTGGAATTATACCACGATAAGTTTAGCAAAACTTATCATTTTTTTGGGTGAGGTAAAGCATAGCTTATCAATTGCTGGTGCTACCTTTGCCATTTTAACCCTATCTTCTGCTGCTAATGCTGCTACAGTTGTTATTGACTTTACTGACAACACAGGTTCCGTAAGCACTTTCCAAGAAACCGCCGGAACAGCAACTGCAACCTTCTCTAACCCAAGTCCAGTGAATTTTGACTTTCTTGTTGGTGGATTAGTATTTGGAGATGGCAGAACCACATCATTTGATGTTAGTTTTGACCAAGATGTAGAACTTCTCTCCTACATTTCAGTCCTTGATTTTGGAACTATTAACTTTGATATCACTGGTCCTGGTGTATCTTCTTTGGGAAATATACAGACATCCAGTGATTTTGTTGGTCAACCCCTACTATTTCAAGCAGGGGAAACCTATACATTTATAGGTAATACTACGAATAATGCTGATGGGACTGTTTTTGGTAGCTGGACGATTAATGATGCTCCTGTTTCTCAATCTGTTCCTGAACCCTCATCTATTTTAGGATTATTGAGTTTGGGAGGTTTAGCTATTAAGAAAGTTTCTAAGAGTAGTAATAAAAAATAAATTTAGGTGAGTTTTATAATTGTCACCGATAATAAAGATAGTCCTCTAGAAACAAACTAGGGGACTTTTTTTAAACCCATGAAATCATTAGAAACAACTCGTCAACAACTAATGTCTGGAAAATTTAATTTAACACGCCATGCTTTCAAGCGTGTCGTTGAACGAAATATATCTAGACAGGAAATTATGGAAACAGGAAACAATGTTATTATTATTGAAGATTATCCCGATGATAAATATACTCCTAGTTGTCTTTTGTTGGGATTTACTCAAGCAAATAGACCTTTACATCTTCAGACATCTCGGTTAGATTCTCCTATAACAACTATTATTACTCTCTATGAACCGAATGAAGACGAATGGATTAATTATTCACAACGGAGATAAAAAAATGTTTAACTGTTATAATTGTGGCTCAGAAAAATTTACATCTCAACTGGTTAATGAAACTTTTGAGATTGAAGGAAAATTAATTTTAGTAGAGAATATTCCTGCACAAGTTTGTAGTCGTTGTGGAGAAATTATTTTTAGTAGTGAAACAGCAGAAAAAGTTCGTTTAATGGTTCAAGGAGAAACTAAACCGATAAAATCAATTCAAGTGGATGTTTTTGCATATCAAGGATAAAAGATGAAACCTGATTTTAGTAAAAAAAAGAGCAAACAAGAACTTAAAGCTTATGTTTTAATCCATATAATTGATTATCACTAACTAATTTAATTATGGTTAATATTCCTAACATACGTCCCCCCACCACTCCTGGTGAAATGTTGCGAGAAGAATTTTTAGAACCAATGGGTTTAACTCAACAACAACTTGCTAATGAGATTGGTGTTAGTTATCAAAGAGTTAATGAACTCATTAATAATAAAAGAGGTATTACTACCAGTACCGCTTTAAGATTAGGAAAATACTTTGGTACATCTCCTGATTTTTGGCTTAATTTACAACGAGCTAATGATCTTTACGCTGTGCTTAAAAAAGAGCAAGATGAAATTGATAAAATTCAACCTTTATCTTTATCCAGAGAAAAATAACCTAAGTTAAATTTGCACCCTTTCCTCCCTTCGGCATAACCGAGGGAGGAAAGGGAGTAAAAAGATGAAAAAAGAGGTAAACCTAAAACAGTTTACCTCTTTCGATGCAGTCTTGATTGTTATCAAAACTTAAAGATACTTTTCCAAAGTAGAAGCGAGGGTTGTTTTAGGAACAGCACCCACAACCATATCCACTCGTTGACCTCCCTTGAAGATCATCAGAGTGGGGATACTACGAATGCCATATTGACTAGCAGTGTTAGGATTTTCGTCCGTGTTGAGCTTAACAACCTTAACCTGACCGGCGTATTGGTCTGCTATTTCCTCTACAACGGGAGCGACCATACGACAAGGACCACACCAAGGCGCCCAAAAATCCACGAGAACGGGAACGTCGCTGTCTAAAACATCTGCTTTAAAAGTACCATCTGTAACTTGAACTGCAGCTGACATATCATGAATTCCTTTGATTGCTCATGTTTATCTAGAATACTCTAGAATTCTACCATACTAAAAACTTTCTGGACTTTTACCCATTAAAATGAAGTGCGGTTTTCTCCCATAAGAAACCGCCCGAACTAATGCCGGGCGGAGTGTGGTGTGAGGAGTGAACGGAAACGTTTGTCTCCGCTATCTCTATTGTAAGGGAGAATTTCCATTTTGATACACTAAATTTTGCCTAATTGAAAATTTTTTTTTCCTTAATGTGTTAAGCTAGGCAGTTATACTTGATCGCTATTTTGGGCATAGTCCCTAAAAACTCTGTTTTTCCTAAGTTTGAGAGGGAGACAATGGCTTGAAATGCCTGGAAAATGATTGTAAGTCAATCTCAGTTCTGGAATGCTTAACGATAAAATCAAGATAGTTCCAGTGTGTCACCCAATTGTAAAGTTTTATGACTGCTTCCGTCAATTTTCTCTCTCAACTTAACCCCTCACAACGTATTGCTGTTGAACACTTCTGTGGACCCCTTTTGGTGGTAGCAGGGGCAGGTTCGGGCAAAACTCGCGCTCTCACCTATAGAATTGCCCATCTGATCACCCATTATCAAGTTGATCCTGAGTCAATCTTGGCTGTCACTTTTACCAATAAGGCAGCACGGGAGATGAAAGATAGACTGGAGAGGTTATTTGCTCAAGAAATGGCTTTAAAGCAGCAGGGACAACCGTTTAATTCTTTGCCAGAATACGATCAAAAACGTTTACTTTCTCAAGTTTATAAGAAAACAACGAAAAAGTTATGGATCGGGACTTTTCATAGTTTATGTGCTAGGATTCTCCGCTACGATGTTAACAAGTATCAAGACGAAAAGAAGCGACAATGGGAGCGTAATTTTTCTATTTTTGATGAGTCTGATGTCCAAAGTTTGGTTAAAAATATTGTTCTCAAACAGTTTAATTTAGACGATAAAAAGTTTAATCCTCGTACTGTTCGTTATGCCATTAGTAATGCTAAAAATTTGGGTTTATCTCCCGAAGCTTATTTAAAAGAAAATTCCTATGCCAAGGGTCGTGTCATTGCGGAAGTTTATAACGAATATCAAACTCAATTAGCTGCTAATAATGCCCTAGATTTTGATGACTTAATTTTGGTTCCTGTGCGCTTATTTCAACAAAATGAATCTATTTTGGGTTATTGGCATTCCCAATTTAAACATATTTTAGTGGACGAATATCAAGATACTAACCGTATTCAATACGAGTTGATTCAATTGTTAACAACCAATGCAGAACCTCGTAAAAGCGAATGGAACTGGGAAAATCGGTCTATTTTTGTGGTAGGAGATGCGGATCAATCTATTTATAGTTTTCGTATGGCAGACTTTACTATTTTATTGAATTTTCAATCTGACTTTGGTGATGGTTTGCCGGATGAAGATACAAGAACAATGGTTAAACTAGAGGAAAATTATCGCTCTACAGAAACTATTTTACAAGCAGCTAATCAACTGATTGAAAATAATAGTCAACGTATCGATAAAATTTTGCGTCCCACCAGAGGAGAAGGGGAAGAAATTTACTGTTATAAAGCAGAGGATGAACGCATAGAAGCGGATTTTGTTATGGGTAAAATACAAGAAATGGTTGAAACAAACCCAGAATTAAATTGGGGAGACTTTGCCCTATTGTATCGGGTTAATGCTCAATCTCGACCATTTGAAGATAACTTCATTCGTAATAATATACCCTATAATATTGTGGGGGGCTTTAAGTTTTATGACCGTCAAGAAATTAAAGATTCTATCGCATATTTAAGGTTAATTGTCAATCCTTTTGATACGGTTAGTTTACTGAGGGTGATTAATTCTCCCCGTCGAGGTATCGGCAAAACTTCCATTGATTCTTTACTGAAAGCGTCCCAAGAATTAGAAATACCGTTATGGGAAATTGTTAGGGATGAAACGTCGGTGAAAACCTTAGCAGGAAGGGCAGCTAAATCAGTCAATAAATTTGCTAGTATGATTAAAGAATTACAGGGTAAATTGAAAGAACTTTCAGGAACAGAGATATTTGATCAGATCATGGAATTATCAGGATATGTGGATGATTTGAAGACAAAAGGAACCGAAGAAGCAGACAATAGATTAGAAAATATCTATGAATTGTACAGTGCAATCGCTCAATATCAAGAAGAAAATGAAGACACAAGTTTACAAGGTTATTTAACTAATGCTTCTCTTGCCTCGGATTTAGATAACCTGGATGAAGGACAAGAAAAGGTATCGTTAATGACCTTACACTCTGCAAAAGGGTTGGAATTCCCCATTGTCTTTTTAGTGGGATTAGAACAAGGAACTTTCCCCCATGTTCGGAGTTTAAATGATCCTTTGTCCTTAGAAGAAGAACGAAGATTATGTTATGTGGGAATTACCCGCGCCCAAGAACAATTATTTATTAGTCATGCCAGAGAGAGATATGTTTGGGGTTCAAAAGAAATGAAAATGGTGTCACAATTTATCCAAGAAATACCAGAAGAATTAATCAATAGTAATCTGCGACCAACCGCTAGAAAAGTGCATCGCAAAAAAACAGTTTCTAGTTCTGCAAATGATAAATGGTCAGTAGGCGATCGCGTCATTCATCATAGTTTTGGGGAAGGAGAAATTACCCATATTTTAGGGTCAGGAAAAAAAACTAACTTGGCCATCCAATTTGCTGGACTTGGTAGGAAAATTGTCGATCCGAGAACCAACTCCATTACTAAAATTGAATAAGATAGCTAATTTGAAAACCTCAGGTTCAGCGTAGCAACCTGGGGTAGTTTATTAATAACTGTGATTTTTTGATACACTGATGAGCAAGTTATCTCAAATGTCGGGGTGAAGACCCCCGTTACACGAATGTTAACGGTGGGATGAAATCCCGACCAACAAAAAAAGGTGAGTGCATCGACACTTTCAAAAAAAGTTGTGCTAGACTAGTGATGTCTTCAGGTTGAAACACCGCCGAAAAGCGTGAAAATCTGCTGAAACAGTGCAGCACCGTCGAACGGAAAAAAGGAGGACAGTGGGTAGCGAAAACCACGAAAAACATGAGGTCGCGTCTTTTGAGGTTCCCTCAAAAGCTTGTGACGACCGTAAGCGCAGTAACCGATAAACATTGGTGAATGAAAAAGCAAAAAGCTTTTGTCGTAAGACAGGTAGGGTCGGGCAGCCCCAAACCTTGGCTGAAATGCCAAAACGCTTGGAGAGTGAACCACAAAAAGGGTGTCTAGATAGCAAGTGATATTCTAGTAAGCTCGGTTCAGACATAATCGTGTAAGACCTAAGTAGAGGTAACTTGAAAGGGCGGTGATTAGCTCAAGAATCTCCCGTTACAGCGACGATAGGAGCTTAACGGCGAGAGTGTCAACCCCATATTTCTCTAGAGTGTCAATACCTTGTCTTCTTCACAAGAGTCTCCCCAACTGCCGCCTACCTCAGCTATCACCCCGAAAAACCCTCTCAAAGCAACCACGGAAAAGTGGTTTGAGTATTCTCTTAGGGTACAACCCCATCATACCGACTATGCAGGAGTCGTCTGGCATGTTACTTATGTTAGTTGGTTAGAAACTGCTAGAGTGGAATGTCTTCGTTCCATGGGCATAGATTTTGCAGAATTGGTAAAATTAGGATGTGAACTACCCGTGGTGGAATTAGGTGATTTCCAAGAAAAAGTTTTCCACCCATTCTCAGAATCTGTTTGTAGAACATCTCAAATAAGCGAAAAGGGAAAAATAAAAAGTTGTTCGCGGATACTTTCCGCGAACAAAAACCTCCCTATCTAAAAGAAAGAAATACGCTAACTTTTAAATTAGCTTTGACTATTTTTAAAAAGGAAATTCACTTAATTTTACACTCTTATTAACTTTTTAGACTAACTGGGTCTAATCAAAATATCCCATTTAGGTAAGTGAGGATTACGTTCTAAACGTTTCTCAATTTCCTTCATCTCTTTTTTCGTTAAAGAAATGCCTTTTTGATAAACTTTTTTACTTAACTTAACTATCGGATTTAAGCCTTTCCATGTCATAGTTTTTACCCAAGCTAACATCGTTTGAGCATTTCTCAGAAGTGTTCCGTTCCAATGCCTCTCTAAAATTCCCCAACATCTTTCTATGGAATTATATTTACTGTGATAAGGAGGAAAATATAGTAATTGAATAGATTTCTTAGTTTGGTCGGCAAACTCTACCATTCTCTTCAAAAATTGCCTTCTTATTCCACTATTTTCTGGTCCATTATCAACTTTAATTTGGATGTTCTCTAGTTGCTGCTTTTCAGTTATACTCAGACTTGTCCACCATTGCTCCAAGTTATCTGCCATGAAATCACTCGTTTTATAAGAACTTCCAAAAGTTACATAAAGTTGCCCTGTATCTTCATCTACAATCCCACAAGGAACGTATTTTTCTTTAGTTCCCATATCATGATCTTGAGCTTGATTATAACCTCTGGTTTGTCCGCCACGTGAATATTCTCCTATTTCCACAGTTGCTTTACAATCCATACTTAAACGTTTCACAGAAGGGTCTTTTTTTCTATCTTTTTTCTCTATATTCTCTAAGATAGCGTCCGTCTCCGAGATTTTTTTTTAGGTTTAGCTTTTACCACTTTTCTTAATCGATAGCCCAAACGATTTAAAATATCTGCCATTGTCGAAGCAGCAGGAACCTCCTCTCCATTATATCCTAGATTTCTTAATTGTTTAATGGCTTCAGCCGCCGTTAATCTTGTATAGGCAATGGGGTTATTAAATGTGGGGTTTTGTTGTGCGTGAGCTTCGGCTATTTCTTTCAATGATTGGGCAACTATTGGGTATCTTTCCTCCCATTTTTTACATCCACTATTGACTGATTGTAATCCTAAACACACTATCCCAGTTCGTTTTTCATGTAATCCAAGTTGTAATTGCTCACCGCAATAAAGAATCTGTCTTGACAACATAAAGGTAAAATCGGGGATTTTTATGTATAGTGGGGGTTATGACCACAAATGCTACCATTGATTCAAAGCTAGTTAGAGCTATCGCCGATGAACAGTTGGCGAACAATGTCTTCATGATTGAGTGGCTAGTCAAGGCACAACAACAGTTATCTCTTCAACAAAGACTGATTGACCAGCAACAACAACAAATCTCTACACAACAGCAAGAAATTGAAAAATTGAAAGAAGAGAGAGATAAGCTAAAAAACCGTAACTCAAAAAACAGTTCAGTCCCCCCATCATCAGACCAACTAAAAAAGCCTTCTGACAAAAAGAAACGCAAAAAAGGATTTAAACGCGGACCAAAATATGACCACCCAGGGAAGACCCGTAATGGTTTTGGTCAGCCCGATAAGATAGTCACTTTAGAACTAGAAAACTGTCCTGTTTGTGGGGGTTCAGTGGAACGAGATGAAGTAGTTCCTGAAAAAGTCCAGCAAGTGGCTGAAGTAGTAGACCAACCCATAGAAATCAGGGAATATCGTCGCGGATTCTATAAATGTCCTAGTTGTGGATGGTCAGATTACAGTCCTGTTCCATTGGGAGTTAAAGAAGGATTCAGTTATGGGGCGCGATTAAGTAGCATCGTGGGCTGGCTTGGCTATGGGGGTAATCTTACATGGCGTAAACAGGAACATTTTATAGAGTATGTCTTTGGCATTCCCATTTCTCAAGGGAGCCTTGCCAAAATGCACAAATGGTTTCAAGAAAGTTTAGAACCCTTGACCCAACAGTGGTTAAAGTACATCCAGCAGCCAGGAATCCGATGTGTTGACGAAACCAGTTATTGCATCGATGGCATCAAGTATTGGGTTTGGGTAGCCACATCAAATGAGGTCTGTGTGTTGATGTTGGCTCCCACTAGAAGCTCCGCAGAAGTCGAGAAATTGTTAGGAGCAGATTTTAAGGGCATCCTCACCAGTGACTGCTATAGTGCCTACTTTAGACAAAGTGCGATGGCCAAACAGAAATGTCTGGCACATTTAGAACGAGAGTTAGAGTCCCTTAAAACCAGTCGTTTTCAAGCGAATCGAGAATTTGCTGCCGATGTACAGCAAGTTTTAGCAACCGCCCGTATCCATTATCGTCATTATCATGCTCGAAATTTAACCCTTGAAGACTTAGGCTCCAAAAGAACAGAAGTCGAGAACTCACTGCAAAAGATTTTTAAAGCAACTCCCAAAAAAGGATGGCCTTATGATGCACAAAGATTGATTAACCGTCTCAAACGTCATGGGGAAGAGTGGTTCACCTTTCTAACTTATCCTGAAGTCAAACCAGATAATAATGATGCTGAGAGAGCTTTACGTCCCATTGTCATTCACCGCAAAGTAAGTGGGGGAGCAAGAAGCGACTGGGGTGCAGAGTTAGTCACCCAAATGTTCAGTTTTTTAGAGACCATGAGATTACAGGGGCAAAATGCCATTGTCCAATTATGCGAATTATTTTCATTAGCTGGTCGGAGTCCCCCAGGATTAGAGATGTAAAAGGCTCCGGAGCCGATGGGGGATAGATTTTTCTTGATCGCCCTATCTCTCTGCACAAAAATACACGGGGTTAGCGGATAATCTTCGCTAACAAAAAACTATCTTACTATTCTTTTTTTTCATATTGTTGTTTTTATTTGAGGTTTTTAAAAGACTTGATTCTGGGAATGTTAGTCATTAAAATAGCCGTAATAAATTAGCTTAAATTTTACGCTAAATCACAGGGCTTATATTTTTGTTGACTCAACTGATGTTGTTTGTAGTGCTTTTCAATAAGACTTTTTTGTTGCGGTGAGCAGTTACATCATATTCAAGTTTATTGTGTTTATCTCTGTTATTATTCATTATGATTGAACCTTACTGTCAAGGAGAAGAAAGAAAATCTCTAAGACATTATATTCGTCTCATAGCAACAGTATCTTTAGGACTTGTATCCTTTTGGTTTTATCAAGAAATAGGAATTATTCCAGGATTAATTGGGCTTATTTTTATTGCTATAGGTTTAGGTTCAAAAACCCGTGCTTTTCTATTTATAGGAACGATTACTTTTCTAGTAACAGCTTTTTACCAGTTAGTAATTGTTAGTTTTGCTTACCCTCTATTAAAATGGATGATCGGACTATTATTAGGTTTGATGTTTATTTGGATCGCTGCTAGCTTTGAAAATAGACGAACTCAAATGACTACCATAATTAATCATTGGGTGGAAGAATTTGAGCAATGGGAATAGGGAACAGAGTATTTATCTAGAATAAGCATCCTTGGAGTTTGACGAGGAGAGGGTAAGACAAGGGTAAATTAATCCGATAAACTATTATCAATAAAGGTGGAGAAACTAACTTTTATCTGCTTACTGGAAATAGAAAAACGATTGACAATAAATGGATAAAAAAGTATAATAGTAGAGATATATTTTTATTCTATAAACAATGACTAAAACCTCTTTTAAAAAGGATATTAACCTAACACCAATACCTTCTTGGTTAAAAAAGCCAATTGGAAAAGCAAGTGAAATTTCTACTGTTCAGAAAACTATTAAAAGTCGGAATATTCACACTATTTGCGAGGAAGGTCGTTGTCCTAACCGTGGGGAATGTTACAGCAAAAAAACAGCAACATTTCTCTTGATGGGTCAAACCTGCACCCGTGCCTGTGCCTTTTGTCAAGTAGATAAAGGCCATGCACCCATGATCTTAGACCCAGAAGAACCTCAAAAAGTTGCAGAATCAGTTAAAATACTGGGGTTAACCTATGTTGTGCTGACTTCTGTTGCACGGGATGATTTAGAAGACGGTGGAGCATATTGGTTTGTTAAGACCATGACAGCTATTCGCACTCTTAACCCCCAAACTCAAATAGAAGTCTTAACTCCCGACTTTTGGGGAGGAAAACAAAGGGAAGTCGCTCAAAAACAACGAGTTGGTACAGTAGTTGCTGCTAAACCTGCTTGTTATAACCATAATCTCGAAACGGTGCAACGTTTGCAAGGCCCAGTGAGAAGAGGTGCAAAATATGGGCGATCGCTGGATGTGTTAAGATGGGTTAAAGAGTTTGACCCCAGCATCCCCACCAAGTCAGGCTTAATGTTAGGCCATGGGGAAACCGAAGCGGAAATTATTGCAACCTTAGAAGACTTAAGAGCAGTTCAATGCGATCGCCTGACGTTAGGCCAATATATGCGTCCTTCCTTAAAACATATTCCAGTACAGAAGTATTGGACTCCTGAAGAATTTGATAAATTAGGAGAAATAGCTCGTTCTCTTGGTTTTTCCCATGTTCGTTCCGGTCCTTTGGTTCGTAGTTCCTACCATGCAGGGGAAGAGTAAATTATTAGGAGTTTAGCTCATGACTGCTATAGATGGGAGAAAAGAAACCCATAAGACAAATAACATGAATAATCTTTATGAAACCGACTTCATAGAATGGACAAGACAACAAGCTCAAGCTTTACATGATCATAATATCAAAGCACTTGATTGGGATAACTTAAAGGAGGAGATAGAAGACTTGGGAAAAGAACAGATTCATGCTGTCAGTAGTTGGGTAAAAAGGTTAATTGAACATAAGCTAAAACTTGACTATTCTCCTGATAGTTATCCTCGTAATCACTGGAAAACAGAAATTAATAACTTTCAAGATGAAATTGAAAGAAGATTAACAAAGACTCTTTTAAATAAAATAGATATAGATAAAGAGTATGAGAGGGCAAAAAGATTGGTTTTGAGTGAATACAAGTTAAAGCTTCCTGATCAATGTCCTTATAATTTTGAAGATTTGATGACAAGATTGACAGATAATGAAAGTTAATCATTCACTTCCATATAAGTCATTAATTCATCCAGGGAATAAGGACAGTTTTGTGGTAAGTTAACACTATATTGTTCTAATACTGCACGTCTAGCTCTAGTATAAGGTTTTTTTTGATCAACTTTATTAAGGATAGCATTGGTTAATTTATCTTCCAGATCATCAATAAAAGCATTAATTTCATACTTCCAATGGTGTCTAGAATAAATTTCAGAAGTGTAATCAAGTTTTAAACGATGGATAATAATTTGTTTAAGAAGACTATTGACCGCATTAACTTGTTCTCTACCCAAATACTCAAGTTCCTCTAATAAGTTGTCCCAGTCCAAACCGCCAACATCACGCTTTCTAATGGCGATCGCTTGTTTTTCTAACCATAAAAAATAGTCAGTTTCATATAATGAGTCACTGACTTTAGCCGCTTTATTCATAGGATAATTTCTAATATAGAGAGAATAGTTAACAAAAATCCTTATTTTCCAGTTAAAGGGAGGTTATTCCTTAATTTGGCAATAATTTTAGTATTCATGGCTAACAGTAGAGACATCTTTATCTTAACCCAAATTACCAGGTATTTTAATTTACAATTAACCTCATCCTACCGTTACTTTCTCCATAATGATATAAAAAAGTAGTATGTTTTGTCAACCCCCATTCTTACGTTTTTTATTGAGAAGGATTCTCACACTTTTAGGGTAAAATTCGGATTTTTTGGTATAAGATGTTACTATACTACAATTATCACTGTAAAAAATACAGGAACACCTAAAAAAAGGTGGGTATTCCCACCTTTTACATTAACAAGTTTTAAGCTTCTTCCTCATAATATTCCGGTTGCTTTTGTTTTTGAGGAATATTTACAGGACGGGGGTTATAGGGTTCCGGTTCAACATCGTCATCCCAAATATCCCCTTGAACCTCATCATATTCGTATTCTTTTTCTCGAACGGGAGGTTCATAAGAAACAGGTTCTTCCCGTCGGGTTTCTCCCCAGTTATCCTCTTCGTAGTCATCCTCGTATTCTTCGTAACGAATGGACTCCTCACGTCGTCTAGGAGGAGGTGGGGTAATAGGTTGTTCCCAGGTATCTTCGTCCCAACGTTCTTCTACCACCTGTTGTTTAGCTTGTATAGGGGTTTTGATGGGAATACCAGTCCCCAACTGATTTTCAGGTTTAGCGGTTGGAGGAGAATAGAGATAGTCTTCGTCTTCTTTTTCCCAAGGTGCAGTGCCGATTCCTAATCTTTCTAACACACCTACCGTTAACTGGGTTAAGCGTTCTTCGGCCCCTTCAAAAACAATTAAACGGTTGGGACCACTACTAACTACCTCCTCCATAGATATCTCATAGGTACTGAGGACTTGATCCGGAATTTGTGGATAACCTAGAGAAGCAATGATGATGGAAGAGACTTGACCGGTTTCTAGGTCAAACTGAAAGTCCCTAACACGGCCTAGGGGCTCTCCTGCTTCTGTGATAACTTCTGAGTTAATCACAGGAGAGTAAAGATCAATGTCAACGGTTTCGATCGCATCTTCATTGTCCACTAAAATAACATCACCGATTTGCCGAATACTGGTAATGTAAATATACTGGGGCATACCAGACAAAGAAAGCATATTGTCCCGCAGTCCCAAAGCTACAACTTCTCGTTGATCGATATCCACTAAAATTTCTTTAACAACCCCTAGCTTTTTACCCCCCTCACGGGTGATTACTTGTGTATTAATAAATTCGTTACGTAGTCGGATTTTATCTGTGGTCATTGTGTCTTAGGTTAGATTTTGACTGTCTAGCAATAGAAGAATTAAATAACAGGCAGTTCGGTCTGATGATCAAGCATAATTTATAATCATAGCTTAATCTTACTGACCATCAGGTTTAGTCATTAATTTTACGAGTTTAATCACATTAAGGTTTTCTAGGAGTTGATCTTAGAATTTCAATGACTCTGCTCTAACTCCTATGTTCCATTCTAACCAATAGTTACCAGTTACCAGTTATTGCTCACTGTTCACTGTTCACTGTACCACCAAAATAGAACAGGGTGCATGATGAACCACATGGTTACTGACACTACCTAATAATAGTTCTGATAACCCACTACGACCCCGACGACCAACAATAATTAAATCAGCACCCCATTCCTTAGCCATAGCACAGATTTTTTCTCGGGGTTGTCCATAAGTATAGTCTGAGGTTGCTTTAACCCCCTGATTAACAGCTTGTTCCGTTAATCGTTTCAGCCAAGCTTGTAGTTCTACTAAATTTTCTTGGATTAATTTTTCTTCTAATTCCACCATTTCCTGGGTACAGATCGAGCCATATCCCGATATTTCTGAGCAAATGGGTAAGTCTAGCGTTCTTGTCAAATTTTCTTGGATAACCGTTACAATCATTAACTGACTACCTTGAGCTTTTGCTAGGTTTAAGGCAGTTTCAAAAACCTTTTGACTGCTATGTTCTTCTCCTATCCCAACTAAAATTTTTTGATATGTGGGAGTAACTGTATTGGTTTCTAAAGCTGCGGAATTCAAGACTTGTTGACTCTCAATTTGTTTAGTCATAGTCCACCCCGTTTTTATATATTATTCTTCTACTCTAAGCTTGACATATTTTTTTATATATGGCTCAATTTTGATAGAAAAGTTAATATCTTAAGTTTATGAGAATCATGGCTTTCTTTTCTCGAAGACAAATATCCAGAGTTTAATGTTTATTATCATGGCTGAAGCTTCTATCACTGTTACTATTAAGTTGTTTGCTATTTATCAAGAGGTTTATGGAATTCCTGAGTTGATACGACAGTTTACCCCAGAAACAACCGTTAGTGAGGTTTTGTCTCTTGTTATTGAGGAACATTCTCAATTAAAAAAATGGCAAAGTATTACTCGTTTTTCCATTAATTATCAATTTGTGGAAAGCGATACAAAATTACAAGATGGAGATGAATTAGTCTTTATTCCTCCTGTTAGTGGTGGGTAATCTTTTAATATTGTAAGGATCAACGCTGAGCTTAGTGGAAGTGTTGACACTCTTGTATTATAAGTGATTACATTTAAGATTACTTTCGCTAAATGAATTTTGTGTAATCACTTAACAAATAATAATCAAAAAGGTTAAAGCCAAGACTTTGTTATTGTAATATCAACATCAGACAATAAAAGACTAGGATAAATCGCTGTTTGTTGAATCGGATGATTTAAAACTTTACAACCATGTATTTGATAAAAACTAAAATTGAGCAACTGATGAACCACAGCAATTATATCAAAGCTAAGTTGACTAGCAGGGGAATTAATCGGTTTTCCATCTTGCGGATCAATAATAGCAATTAATGTTCCTTGTTTTTGAAAAGTTATTTTTATTCTTTTACTCAAAGTTAAAAATTCTTCTCTCAATCGTTGTTTTTCTAGTTCAACTTGACGATTACTTGTCTCTAAAGGAATGAAAGAATACAATAAAATAATAACAGCAGTTTTAGGCACAATATGCCACTCTGGGAGTAATAAAGAAGAATTATTCGTGATGAATTGAGTGACAGGCTGAACATAGATTTCAATGGGCAGTTGAGCCGTTTTTTGATAAGTAATGATAGGGTTAATATTCAATTGAAACAGGGAAAACACAGGGATAGTACAAAAAATCACTATCGATGAGGTGGAGAAAAATCCGGTAAAAAATAACCACCCATAATTTCAGCAATTAACAATGAACAATTAATAATTAATAATTATTCGGTAAGCAGGTAACTAACGAGCAACCAAGTAGCTCAAATAAAGACAGAAAGGATGTTGTAGCTAGTTACCTTTTTCGCGCTTCTAAGGTTATCAAGTTACCCTTGCAGGCTTAAAATGAGTATTAATAAAGTGTCATAGTTAATTCTTGTTGATATTTTTTAGTTAATGGATGAGTATTACCCAGTAATTTAAAGATAGAAATCATAGCTTTTCTTGCACCGTCATTTTTATATTCTCTGTTGCTTTCAACTAAATTCAAAAACAACTTTAAAGCCTCCTCGTATTCTTCCCCCAATGTATATTTTGCCCCTTGAGAAAATTGCTGTTCTAAGTCATTTTGTCCCTCAATACTAGCCATTTTTTTGAACTCAATCAAACTTTTAATACCTTGTGCTTTGGGATAATACTCTTTTTGATCAGCACCAATAGTTGATAACATTTTATCAGCATCTTCGAGACGGTTAAGACGGATCAAAAAGTTAACTGTTTCTAAAATTAGCTGAGGATGTTCAGGATATTTAGCAAACAATTCATCTAAGATTTCTTTTGCTTTGGGAACATTCTTCTCTGCCATAGTTTGGTGCATTTCTGCAATTTTTTGTTCTAACTCAGAGGTCAAATTAAATTGTTTGAGTAAGTCCTTAATTTCTGCTTCTGATAAAACTCCAACAAACCCCTGATTAATCTTACCTTGAAAAGCAATTTTTACATCAGGAACCCCCTCTACATTATACTGTTGAGCTAAGTTAGGATGAGCATCAATATCAATAGTTGCTAAAATAAAATCGTATTCTTGGAGTAATTTTTCTAGGATAGGTTTTAATAGTTTACAAGGACCACACCAAGTGGCAGAAAAATCAATAACTACTGGTTTTTTATAAGAATTTTCAATAACTTCTTGCTGAAAATTACTAGGATCGACAACAACAGCGTAACCCACAATGTTAACTCCTTAATGTGATGGTTGGCATAGCTATAAGTCTATGCTCCTTGTAATTTTAGCTGTGAATAATCCCTCATACCCTATTACTTATTATTTTCTTTAACAAGTTAAGTATCTAAATTTCTCAATGAACCTTATTGAGGATGAGCAATTATTCTCCTACTTTATGAAGTAATGTAACGAACTTGTTAAGCTGTGTTGCAAAATTGACGAATTTTTACAAATTAACTCCCTAAGGGGAAACGTCCATGATACGATTCGATCCGTAATCCTTTATGGAAATTAGGAGAATAGCCTTGGTTTTACGGGTAGCTGTTGTCGGTTCAGGGCCGGCCGGATCTTCCGCCGCCGAAACATTAGCAAAAGCTGGCATAGAAACATATTTATTTGAAAGAAAATTAGATAACGCTAAACCCTGTGGGGGTGCTATTCCCCTATGTATGGTAAGCGAATTTGATTTACCCCCCGAAATTATCGATCGCCGGGTGCGGAAGATGAAAATGATCTCCCCATCCAACGTAGAAGTTGATATTAACCTCGATCGCCAAGACGAATATATTGGGATGTGTCGTCGGGAAGTTCTCGATGGCTTCCTAAGGGATCGGGCCGCTGGGTTAGGGGCTAACCTGATCAATGGTACGGTTTATCAACTAGAGATACCCAAAACAAGCGAGGGTGCTTATACTCTCCATTATGCGGATCATTCCAACGGGAACTCTGTAGGAGAAAGGAAAAGCCTAGAAGTCGATCTAGTTATTGGTGCTGATGGTGCTAACTCTCGGGTTGCTAAGGCCATCGATGCTGGAGACTATAATTATGCGATCGCCTTCCAAGAGCGTATCCGCTTGCCCCAGGATAAAATGACCTACTATGAAGACCTAGCAGAGATGTATGTAGGGAAAGATGTTTCCCCCGACTTCTACGCTTGGGTATTCCCCAAATACGATCATGTGGCTGTGGGAACAGGAACCATGAAGGTCAATAAAAACATGATCAAAGGTTTACAAGCAGGAATACGCGCCCGTGCTGCCCGCAGACTCGAAGGTGGTGAGATCATTAAAGTAGAGGCTCATCCCATCCCAGAACATCCCCGTCCCCGTCGTGTAGTGGGTCGTGTGGCCTTGGTTGGAGACGCTGCCGGAACAGTTACCAAGTCCTCTGGGGAAGGTATCTATTTCGCGGCAAAATCAGCCCGTATGTGTGCTGAAACCATCGTGGAAATGAGTAACGCTGGTCAACGCATTCCCACGGAAGATGATTTAAAAGTGTATCTCAAACGTTGGGATAAGCAATATGGTATGACTTATCTAGTCTTAGATATCCTACAAAGGGTCTTCTATCGTACCGATGCCACCCGTGAAGCGTTTGTAGAAATGTGTGCGGATAAGGATGTACAACGGATGACCTTTGATAGTTATCTCTACAAAACCGTTGTCCCGGCTAACCCCTTAGTGCAAATGAAAATTACCGCTAAAACTATCGGTAGTTTACTAAGAGGTCACGCTTTAGCACCTTAGTTTTTCCTCTGATTAAGTCAAGTGTTAGGGTGAGTTACGCTCACCCATTTTTTTGCATTGTAGTTATTTACCTGAGTTCGACATAAGGAAATTTATAGACAACTGATTTACATCAAGAGTCTCAAACCCTGATTGTCTCATGGAAAAACTCGCGCCTCCGAACTCCGAACTCCGAACTCCGAACTCAGGTTGTTTAACTAAGATTTAACGAACTCTAACCCGTTTTCTTTTCCATATCGTTCCATGAAGCGCATAAAGCGATCCCATTCGTCTTGAGAGTTCATAATCAAAAAAGCTTCGATTGATGTAGGTTTTCCGTTGACAAATTTTCCTTTGACTTCATTGGTGACGATCTCCCCTTCCTCATCCACTAAATACATTCCCGTAATATCGTCGGTACTCTGAGCATCAAAAATTTTAGGAGAGTCAAACCGAAAGGTTGCAGTACCACTGTCTCCTTTTTTACCACGAGTTAAACGGATGTCGGGAATGACGGTTTCTGAAACACCACGAGAAAATTGAATTTGAGCCATGCTTGTTATCCTTTAATTAATTTCACATGATCATCAATTTATCATTTCATCAACTCCCAGGTATAGTCATCATTGCGTGAATGCTATGACAGTACGAAAATTGGTTAAGGGATATTTGTTTTTTTCTTCTCGTTCCCAGAAAATTACAAATCTCTATAACGTCCTAAGCATAATGTTTCGTGCTATATCTATCTTAAATGTTGCCTATGACTCTCTTAGAAGCAGAAGTTCACATCTCTTTACGAGAATTTTTACGACACCAAGGACAACCTTTATGGGACCACCATTTAACTATGGCCCGTTTGGTGTCTCGCGCTTTACGCTTGGATCGATCGGCTTTGATTCAAACAGGAAGCACTTTTTCTCGCTATGGGTTAAGTTATTTAATGCCTTGCTTATTGAGCGATCGCCCTATTTTATTAGTAGTGCCTTCCAATATTCAACAAAAATTAATCGAAGAGGATATTCCTTATCTTCAGCGATGGTTAAACACCAATAAAGCGATCGCTACTCAAAAGCAATCGGTTAATTTTACAACTTTTAAGGGATTATTGTTGCTTTCTCCTGATGTTTGGTTAGGCGATCACTTAAATAATCAAGGTCAGTTACCTGATGATATTTTAACCTTAATCGATCAAGCTGATTATTTAGAGGAATGGACAAAAGATTATTTAACTCTGACCATTTCTCCTGATGATTGGCAGCAATTACAACAACAATATTCTTCTTCTGGTAATTTAATTCAAGAAGTTAAATTATTCCTGGAAAAATCTATTTTAAGCCGCCCTAATAATCCCTATCAATGTTGTTTACTAGACCATGAAGAAATAGAAAGCTTAGCTCATCTCTGTGATACTTTTGCTCACCATCCTTTATTACAGAATTTCACCCAATCTTTTGACAATAATAATAAACTTTTATGGGCAACAATTAATCAGGAAGAGAAAACTTTTTTTATTCATTCGAGTCCTCTAGATGTTTCTGCTATTTTATCTCCTCATTTAGATAATTCTACCATTGTTTTGATGGGAGGGTTTATCGATAGTCAAAAAATGGCTCCTATTTATCGTCAAAATATTGGCTTAAACCAAGATATTTTATGTTTAAAATTCTTTCCCCATCGTCAAAATGAATTAATTAATCTATATATTCGAGGTCGCTTACCAATGCCTAATACTCCAGAATTTCATAAAATATTAATTGAAGAGGTAAAAAAGCTTGTTTTTAGTTGCTATCAAAGCCTAAAACCTATTACTATTATTGTTGATGATGTTCCTACAAAAGCTCAAGTTGCTACTTTTTTAGCAGCAGAGTTTGGCTCAAAAGTCAAGGTTGAAAATACAACAATTGATGAGCAGAGTATCTTGATTAGCGGTTGGAAATTTTGGCATCAAAATCAAGGTAAATTACCTAATCCTCAGTTATTAATTATTGCTACCTTACCTATTCCTTCCCTAGAAAATCCTTTGGTTGCGGCTCAAGTTAATTACTACAAAAGACAACATAAAGATTGGTTTCGCTTTTATCTTTTACCAACTGCTTTGACAGAAATACAACGAGCAGTTATGCCCTTGAGAGAGTCTCAAGGAATTGTTGCTTTGTTAGATAATAGAGTGAATTATCGTAGTTATGGAAGTCTAATTTTAAGCGCATTAGAACCCTATGCTAAACTAGATTATATTGACCTTAATTTGTTAGAACAAAATACTAAAACCTATTGATACTATTGGACAATCAAACGATGATAAAAATATGAACAATATTTTAGATATTATTACGGCTAGATTAAATGAAAAATGGATAATTGGCTATGATTCCCTACATTTTTATCAACTTATTCAAAACTATATTAAACAATTTACAGAGTTAAAACAGAGTATTAATAATCCTAGAATTATTTTAGTTAACAATAATAATGAGAATCTAGAATTTTTAGCTGCTTTTTTAGCTACTATTATAAGTGATTGCCACGTTTTTTTATGTGATAGGAGATGGCAAGAAAAAGAATGGCAAGAAGTTTTATCTTTAAGCAAACCCCATTTAATACTAGGATTAAATATTGATTATAATCTAGAAAAATACCAAAATAATTGGCAATTGCCCAAGAAAAACTTAATTATGATTCCCACAGGAGGAACATCAGGCAATATTCGCTTTGCTATTCATACTTGGGAAACTTTAGAAGCATCTGTTCAAGGATTTACTGATTTTTTTAATCTTGAAAAAGTCAACTCATTGTGTCTATTACCTTTACATCATGTCAGTGGTTTAATGCAGTTCATTCGCTCTTTTTTAAGCCAAGGTAAACTCATAATCTATCCTTATACTGATCTAAAAAAAGGAATATTCCCATCCCTAAACTTGGCCGATTATTTTATCTCATTGGTTCCTACACAACTACAATTTTTATTAACTACTAAACCAGAATTTTTACAACAATTTAAAACTATTTTATTAGGAGGTGCATCTCCCTGGAATTCTTTATTAATGAAAGCAAGAGAATATAAAATCAACCTTTCTCCTACCTATGGAATGACAGAAACAGCATCACAGATTGTCACCTTAAAACCAGAATATTTTCTTAAAAATAATCAGAGTACAGGTGAAATTTTACCCCATACTCACGTTTGTTTAATACAAGAAAGACTAATTAAAATACAAGCAAAATCTCTTTATTTTGGCTATTATCCTAACTACGAATATCAGGAATATCTAATAACTGACGATTTAGGCTATTTTGATCAAGAAAACTATTTATATATTCTAGGGAGAAACAGTCAAACAATAATTACAGGGGGTGAAAATGTTTTTCCTAAAGAAGTTGAAAGTATTATTTTAGAAACTAATTTAGTTGAAGATATTGCTATTATTGGAGTGGCAGACGAAACATGGGGAGAAGTTGTAACAGCTATCTATGTACCCCAAGATGAGAAAATTAACCTTAATCTTATTAAAGATACAATTAGGCAAAAATTAAGTCCCGTTAAACAACCCAAATATTGGATTCAAGTTCAAAAATTACCACGAAATCAACAAGGTAAGTTAAACTACCGAATGTTACAAAAAATTGCGACAAGCCATCTCAATCGAAAAAATCCCCTACAATCAAAACAATAAAGCAGAGACTGTTATCCTCAGTCCCTGCCCCAATTGTAAAAAAAATTCAGGTATTGCGATTAAATATCTGAACTTAATATAATGATTCTTCGTGGTTAGTTTCGATGGTGCAATCAGAAGTAGGATAAGCAACACAGGTTAAAATATATCCTGCTTCGATTTGCTCATCATCTAAGAAAGACTGATCACCTTGATCTACGCTACCAGAAGTAACTTTACCAGCACAGGCAGAACAGGCACCAGCACGACAGGAGTAAGGTAAGTCAATACCTTGATCTTCTGCTACATCTAGGATGTACTCATCTTCAGGGACTTCAATGGTTACATTTATCCCTTCTGCTTCATTAATGAGAGTAACTTGATAAGTTACCATGGTGGTGTCCTCTTGTTCAATAAGATAGATTAGTTGACTTTAATAAGGAGAATTTGTCAGGATAATTATCTATACTGTGCTGAAACTACTTAAAGTGAAAATTTAATACAGTGCTTCTTCTTGATGAGTCTCGATTGTACAATCAGAAGTAGGATAAGCAACACAGGTTAAAACGTATCCTGCTTCGATTTGATCGTCATCTAAGAAAGACTGATCACCCTGATCTACGCCACCAGCAGTGATTTTACCAGCACAGCTAGAACAAGCACCAGCACGGCAAGAATAAGGTAACTCAATACCTTGTTCTTCTGCCACATCGAGAATGTACTCATCTTCAGGTACTTCCAGGGTGGTGTTGATTCCTTCTGCTTCGTTTATTAATGTAACTTTGTAAGTTGCCATGTTAAAGTGTCCTCTTATCAAGTGATCGGATGGTGGATGTTAGTCCTTTGGGCTTAAACATTTAAGCCTCTACAAATAAGCTTCTGATCTGATAATAAAATAAAAACACCTCTAGTCAACAAGGCATTAGTAATGAGATTATTAAATAAAGTTAAAATAAGTTTTACTTATGTATTTATGGGGCAGAAGAAGTCGAGAATTGTTTAAGAGTATATAGTCTATAAGCTATGGTTAATAGTGCTTTACCCCATATAAACCTGCAATTTTTTATCATATAGACTAGGACTTATTAGTATTAGTTATATTTATAACAGTAATTGATGACTTAAGTAGATATAGTGATCAGTCTCCCATGGGAAGTGGGAAGTGGGGAGTAGGAAGTGGGGAGTGTACTTCGACTTCGCTCAGTAACAGGGAAGGGTGGGAAGACTAAAAATAATATTAATATTCTGCTCCCAGTCTCCCAGTCTCCCAGTCTCCCCATCTCCCCATCTCCCCCTACTCCCCTATCAAAGTAAGATAATGGAATTAAGTAATTTACAGGTAGATTTAAGGATGTCTCTTGTTTCTCAGTTTTCTCGTCCCATTCAAGTTGGTATTGTCGGTACCGGGTACGCAGCGAAACGACGGGCCGAAACGTTTATTGAAGATGAGCGATCGCAGGTTTATGGTGTGACGGGATACACTCCTGAAAATGTGGCTGATTTTTGTCAAACTTATGATGTTTCAGCTTATGAAAATTGGCAAGATTTAGTTACGAATGAAAATTTAGATTTAGTGGTGATTTGTAACGCTAACCATCTACACGGAAAAGTCACTAAACTTGCTTTAGAAAATAACAAAAATGTCATTATCGAATATCCTTTATCCCTAGACTATAAAGAAGCAAGTGAATTATTGGAATTAGCTAAGAAAAAAGAAAAATTATTACATATTGAACATATTGAAATTTTAGGGGGAATGCACAGAGCAGTGCAGAAATATTTACCAAGAATAGGTAAGGTTTTTTATGGAAGATATCAAACAATTGACAGAAAAGATCCTGCTCCTGTTAAATGGACATTTAATAAACAATTATTTGGGTTTCCTTTTAAAGCTGCTTTACCAAGAATTCACCGTTTTACTCATTTATTTGGAGAAGTAAAGAGTGTAAATTGTCATCATCAGTATTGGGACATAGAAAAAGAAAACTATTATCATGCTTGTTTATGTGATGCTCAATTATTGTTTAAAAATGGCTTGATTGTGGACTTGATTTATGGTAAAGGTGATATATTTTTAGCAAGCGATCGCACCTTTGAATTATACGGAGAGACCGGTAAAATCATTTTTGAAGGAATAGAAGGAAAATTAATAACTTCAGAAGGAACTGAACCCATTGAGCTAGAAAGTCGTCGGGGTTTATTTGCCTTAGATACTAGGATGGTATTAGATCATTTATTTGATAGTAAACCCCTATATATTAAACCAGAATCCAGTATTTACGCCCTAAAAGTTGGGGAAACTGCTCATCAATCTGCTATTTCGGGAAAGAGTGTTTATCTTTAACTATCATTGGTGAGAAACGAAGAATCTATTTAACCTCAAACCTGATTAAATAGGATAATAATGAACTGTCATTTGTGAGGAAAAAAGAATCTATTTAACCTAAAATAGTTCAGAACAATCCATTATCATCTTTGTAGAAATGTTCCCTAAAACGTTTCTGCAACATGTCGTCATAATTAACTATTTTTTCTGGCTTTTTAAAGCAAATATTCCCAATAAACTAAAGATACCTAATCCCCAAAGATTAGATGATTCAGGAACAGAAATAGTATGAGTATTGTCAACAGCAAGACCAAAATAAGTCCCTGGTTGACTAAGATCAACAGTTTCTAAAAGAACTCCAGATGTGGAAAATTTTAATAGTTGCGGTGATCCATGAGAAATTATAAATATACTATCATTAATGATAGTTAAATCGTTTACCCTATCTGCAACACTTGGAGAAAAGGAGAAAACTTTTATTGATGTCAACTATGGATTATGTAGAAATTACGGGGGGAATAACGGCCCCCAAAGGGTTTAAAGCATCGGGAATAGCAGCAGGTTTAAAACCGTCAGGAAAACCTGATTTAGCCTTAATTGTCTCCGAAGTAGAGGCGATCGCAGCCGGGGTATTTACCACTTCTCAAGTTAGGGCTGCTTGTGTTGATTATTGTCGTCAAAAACTACAACAAAAGGCCATCGCTAAAGCCATCCTTTGTAATGCGGGCCAAGCTAATGCCGGAACAGGGAAACAAGGTTGGCAAGATGCGGTAGAATCAGCCGATTTAGTCGCCGAGTCTTTAAATATCTCCCCAGAGGCGGTTCTTTTGGCTTCTACGGGGGTGATCGGACAACGGATTAAAATGGAACCCTTGCGAGCAGGAATTCCTCAATTAGTAGAAAATTTAGGGGAAAATGGCAACGAAGCAGCAGCCAACGCCATTATTACCACAGATTTAGTCACCAAAGAAATCGCCCTAGAAACCATGATCGATAACCGTCCCGTCAGGGTTGGGGGTATTGCCAAGGGATCGGGGATGATTCATCCTGATATGGCTACTATGTTAGCTTTTGTTACCTGTGATGCTGCGGTTTCAACTGGGTTATGGCAAGAAATGTTAACCCAAGCAGCCAATGAAAGTTTTAATCAGATTACAGTTGATGGGGATACCAGTACCAATGATAGTTTAATTGCTTTGGCTAATGGTCAATCTCGCACCCCGGCCATTACCGATCTCAATAGTAAAAATGCTCAAACCTTGCAGCAGATGTTAACTGCGGTTTGTCAGCATTTGGCTAAGGCGATCGCCAGAGATGGAGAAGGTGCTACTTGTTTAGTGGAAGTGCAAGTATCTGGTGCGCCGGATGATCCCTCTGCAAGACGCATTGCTAAAACCATTGTGGGATCTTCTTTGGTTAAGTCTGCTATTTTTGGCCGTGATCCCAACTGGGGGCGTATTGCTGGTGCTGCTGGCCGTGCTGGAGTTAAGTTTCGTCAAGAAGAATTGCGTATTACACTGGGGGAATATGTGATGATGGAAAACGGACAACCATTAGAGTACGATCGCAATGCCGCTAGTAATTATATGAAACAAGCTGCACAAGGAGCTTATTTAGAAGAAGATACGGTTTTAATCACCGTTTGTGTTGGCAATGGTTCCGGTAATGGTATCGCTTGGGGTTGTGATTTAAGCTACGATTACGTCAAAATTAACGCCGAATATACTACTTAGATTTTAAGGCGATCGCTTGATGATCAATGGATAATGGATAATTAATCAATTATCCATTATTGAACTTTCAATCCTCACGGGGTGACAAGTAGGTTGAAAAGTAAGTCCAGAGCGGTTTTTCTCTGTTACCCGACCCTAAACAATTGTCGGCAACCAGAGAGCTTATTGAGAATGAACGATAATGATAATCATTTGTAAATGGGGGGGGAAGACGTGGCAAATGCCACGTCTTCCCCCCCCAAACAGGGCAATCGCATTAAAATCTGAGATGCGTGATCCAGTAAAGATTTTAGAGTTTCAGTACAAATGAACGGTGATCGCGAAACCTCTTATGCAGTCAGCTTTTCAAAAATTAAATGCGATTGCCCTGCCCCCCCAAACTGTTTTGATGCGCGAGCGTCAACTCCTAAAAGAGAGAAAACAATCCGATTTTATGCTAATAATAATCAGATTGTCCTTAATCGTTTTATAACTTAAATCATGAGCTTTTTAGCAGTTTATGAATCTCATTTTACCAAACATTTAACACAAACACAGTTCGAGGCTTTTAGAATTTTACTGTGGTTGCTGACAGTACATAAACAGGTTAGAATAGAAAGGTTAGCAGCTTGTTTTCCTTTACCAATCCTTTATCAAAGTCGTCGTAAACATATCCAGAGATTCCTAGTTTTGTCAGCTTTAGCCATTCCCAGATTCTGGTTTCCTGTGATTAAAGCTATTATTTGTAAAGAATTTAAGACTGGCTCTCGTCTGATTATAACAATTGACCGAACCCAATGGAAAGATAAAAATGTTTTCATGGTTGCTGTTATCTGGAAAAAGCTGGCTTTACCCATCTATTGGACACTTTTAGGGAAAAGAGGAGCCAGCAGATTATCTGAACAACAGGCATTAATTCAACCTGTTCTTTGTCTTCTAAAAAACTATGAGTTAGTCATTCTTGGAGACCGAGAATTCCACAGTGTTAAATTAGCTTATTGGTTGAAACAAAAAAGTAAAAAACAAAAGTTATTCTTCGCTTTTCGTCAGAAACAAGGTACAAACCAGAAAAAAGATGATGAAGATTATCAAACTTTTTCGCAGTTAGGAATGAAACCTGGGATGAAGATGTTTTTAACTGGGGTTTCAGTCACTAAAAATAAAGGGTTTGGAAACTTTAATGTGGGAGCATATTGGAAAAGAAAATACAAGGGCAAACAGGAAAAAGAGCCTTGGTTTATTCTTACCAACTTAGACAGTTTATCAGAGGTCTTGAAAGTCTATCGAGCCAGGGCAGGTATTGAAGCTATGTTCAAGGATTGTAAGACAGGGGGTTATAATTTGGAGGGAAGTAAAGCCAATAATAAACGACTAAATTCCTTGATTTTATTAATAGCGATCGCTTACACTGCTACTTCTTTAAAAGGCAAAACATTTCGACAAACCAATCAAGGAAAATATATTGCTCGTCTAACTGAAAAATCAAGACGTGACCGAAGACATAGTAATTTTTGGATAGGACTTTATGGCTCTCTTTGGATTCACGCTTGGGAATTTTGCTCTGATTTTATTTCAATTATGATGAGCAATAATCCCCAGAAACTCAACAATTATAAAAAAGGGTTACAAGCCATGTCCATAATAGATAAGACGGCTTAATTCCCCTATTTTATCTTAACATAAAATAACCAGTGGAAGATGATTTATTTTAGATGTAACTATCCAAAATAAACCAATTTTTATTATTTAATAAAAACTAATATTGCCCAAGGGGTTGATTTTGAGCATCAACTCTGTGGGGGGGAGGAGGGTTACACCGTCCTCCCCCCCACACACACGGCAAGAATGATTATCATTATTGTTTATTCTCAATAAGCCCTCTAGTTTTTGACAATTTATAGAGCGATCGCCACGGCTGAAACCCTCTTTCAATCAGGGTTTTAACGGGCTTGTCACCCCGTGAGCTTTCAATCCCAATTCTTTTGATATTATTTAGTATGATTCAAACGTTAACAGAATTAATTACATTTGATGATTTTGTTGCCCAATATCCCAACACTGGGGGACGCTACGAACTAGATGATGGAATCATTATTAGAGGTTTTTTCATAATTATTGAGGCATCTTCTGATGTCATGACTAGGATTCATTGATTTGAACATCAAGTTCTACTCCCTCAATTTTTTGAAGTTGTGCAATAATTTCTAAAAGGTTTTTAGCTTGGGGATTACCAGTATCACTTAACATCCTCATAAGGCTTTTAGAGGATTTATTCGTAAGAGTTCCTAATTTTGTAAATCCAATAGTTGCATTAATATAGTCTCGTAAAATTGCCTTTCCGATGGTAAATTCTCCGTGAATTAAACAATTAATAGCTTCAGTAAGCAAAGATAAGCGAAACTTCGCATCGGTTTTGATTCTTTTTTGAACTGTTGCTTGAAATTGATGGGTTATAGCCATAGGTTAATCGTCTTTTTGTCTTTGTTTATATTCTAACCAAAGTTTTTTAGCTTGTTCAATATCTTTTTGCTGTCTTTTTTTTGTTCCCCCTGTCAAAAGAAGAATGATTATCTGGCCTTCTTGTGCAAAATAAACTCGATAACCTGGTCCGAAATCAATGCGACACTCAAAAACCGCTATATAAAACTTATTTAAACTTACCCATCAGGTTTTTAGGCTGATGATAACTCGGTTTGAGTCTATTTTACTTCCTGCTTCATCCAAGGGAGTCGGCTCCTTCCTGTCCACAGGCGTAACTTCGGCCATAGCTTGACCTAGTTTTTCCAAGTTTTTTGCTGCGTTTAAATCCCTATCTATTTGATAATGACATTTTTCACAACAAAACACTCTTTCAGATAAGAGCAAAGAGTGTTTTTTTTCTCCACAATTAGAACAAGTTTTAGAAGAAGGATAAAACCTATCTGCTACCACAAGTTTTGACCCGTATAATTTACTTTTGTATTCCAACTGTCTTCTGAACTCATAAAACCCCATATCTGCTATTGCTTTCGCTAATTTATGATTAGCCATCATTCCTGATACATTCAAATCTTCTATCACATTTACTGCGTGGTTTTTGCTTAAGTGTGATGTCAATTTATGTAATGTATCTTTTCTGAGATTAGCAATTCTTCTATGCAGTTTCTGAACTTTTAATTTAGCTTTTTGGTAGTTAGACGAACCGAAGCTTTTTCGGTTTAATTCTCTTTGAAGTTTAGCTAATTTAGCTGATAGCTTTCTATAAGAGTATGCTCCTTCAAAAACTTTTCCTGTAGATAGTGTGGCTAAGGTTTTTATTCCCAAATCTATCCCTACTACATCTACTTCTTTGTCGGTAGTTATGGAATCTATCTCTATTCTAAAAGAAATAAACCAACGTTCAGCTTCTCTGCTAATAGTGACATTTTTGGGTTGATGAATAGTAGGTAATCTCTCATAAGTTTTCAGTTTTCCTATGACGGGTACTTGGATTAAATGAGAAGATAGAATGCGGATAGTTCCATCTAAAGTAAAACTATCATGTCGTCCTTTCTTCTTGAATTGTGGTCTTTTTTTCTTTTTGTTAAAGCAATCACGCCAAGCAAAGGCTAAATGTCTCAGGGCAAATTGTGGAGCGCATTTTGACACCTCATAATACCATTCATTCTGCGGTTTAACTAATTTGTTTAACCATTTGTGTAAATCAATTGCTGTAGGAAATTTTATTTTTTCTGAGTCTGAACAATTCTTATTATGGTCTAAAATAGCTAGACATAAATCATTTCCCCAATTATAAGCATGACGGGCTACTCCTGCATGACGTGCCAGTTGTTGACGTTGATTTTGATTTAATTTAAGTTGAGTTTTAAAGCCTAACAACATGGCATTTCTGAGATAATGACCAAAACTGCTAAGTTTAATTGTATCATATTAGGGTTTTAAACACAATAAACTACTTATTTATGGAATTTTGCTACTAATATAAGTAATTTTAGAGAATATTAGGTAGGTTTTTGGGAGCAGCATCAACCCCCTTGACCAACACTTTCTACACGAGAAAAGTTGCCTTGTTGCACACGGGCTATGTAAACTGTTATCTTTGCTGCTGCTGGACCATTTAATTGATTAAACCACTTAGCAAAATGATTTATTCCCTTGATATCTATGTATTCTTCTAGTTCTCTCATGCCTTACGGTAACATATACGTTACCATATTAAACCAGGTTTCAGCTAAAAACAAACAAAAAAAACAGGTGGCAACCATAACGAACCACCCGAGATTATATGAAATGTATGCTATGTGAGTCAAAGCTTACTTGACTTCTACGGTATTTCCTGCACAGCCAGCAGCTAGACCGTCCCCAGCAGTCCCGCCCGGTGCCGTCTGGCCGACATTTGTCATATTGGGATCTATACCTACGGCGAGAGTGTAGTTGTTGGCTCTGTCCGTAGAACGACAAACCGCTGTGGCAAAGCTGCGATCGATAGTGTGATAACTGATACCCCCTAAGTAATCCCTTGTTCCATTCTTTCCATTGGAAATCTTAGCATCATCAACTGAAGTCAAGGCAGCATCAATTGGAGTAGCAGCTGCATTTCCGGCATCCCAGTTGCCTTTAATTGTGGCTTGTTCAGCCCCCTGAGCTTGTGTCAGCCCTGCAGTGTCGTTATCTAAGACAATGAGATAGAATTTTTCGTTGCCCAGGGGTACTTCTAAGTTAAAGGACTCTAGTGCAAACTCTCCACGTTCGGTGAAGAAAGCTTGTTGAGCGCGGTTAATTGCACCGAGTTGGGATTTAGCTTCAGATTCACGAGCTTTACCAACTTGTCCTAAGAGGTTGAGAAGAGCGATGGCTGCTAATACACCGATGATAATTAGGGTTTGCTGAAAAAGTTTCTCCAAAATTTATGCCACTTTTGACCAAGAATTCTCTGACAAATCAATAAGTTTTAGTACATAAAAATTGTTTAAAGTATAATCAAAATTAATGAAAGGCGGTTTGATGAGTTCCCCTGTTCTATTATTAGTAAATAAGGACAAAAAAAGCGACAAAAACTGCCTCAGAAGTTTAGAAAGATTGACAACTAAAAATGTAATAGCAATAGATGTAATGGAGGTTTCAGGGAGTTTTGTCATCACGAGATTTAGGCTAAATCTTCGTTTAGCTTGTCCAAACTTTCCCTCAATAGTATTACGGAAGCATTCATCGGAGTGGGCTTCTTTCTTTTCTTCTTCACTGACATTTTTCGGAGGTCTTCCTAACTTCGGACCACTGATTCTTATCCCTCTTTCCTTACACCAATTTCTGTTTTCCCTAGTTCGATAAATTTTATCTACATGGACGGATTCGGGATAATAGCCAAACGTTTCTTTATACTTTTCTACTTGTTCTTTTAAATGACAAGATTCATTGAAGTTTTCCCAACTTATTTTGTCTAGAAACACATAGTTATCTACACAGCTTACTGAGAGTTTAGCTCCAAACTCTATTGGTTTTCCTGCTTTTCCCCTCACTATTGGACGAATATGCGGTTGAGTTAAACTTACAATTCTTTGAGGAACACTCTGGGTCTTATTCTCCCACATTGACTGTTGTTGTTCATAAACTTTTTTGATAGTCTCTAGACAATTTTTCTGTCTTTTACTCAGATTTTCCAGGGAAGCCCCAGCTTGAATTAAGTCTTCTATATTTCCTAAATTTTTCTTAAGGTATTTTAACTGTTTCCCGATAGCTTTTCTTCTTTCTTGATAAGATACTTTTCGTTTTTTAGCTACTTTTAAGTATTCCTTTCTAGCAATTTTTCTAGAAGTTCTCGGCTTTTTTCTCAATTTTACTCTTAATGGTTTATAAAGATTATCTATTATTCTTTCTGTCTCAATTCTGGCTTGATTTAATATGCCTAAATCCGTTGGGTATTTGATGTCTGCTGGCGCACAAGTCGCATCTAAAATTAGTTTACCTTTGTTTTTTATTTTTTCTCCTTTTTCTTGGAGACAATCCTTTTTTTTTACTTCTTTATCACTCTTGTCTATTTCTCTTTTTACTATTTTTTTATTGATTTTGTTTATCAATTCTCCATCAATTCTTTTCCTAAAATGAACTAGCATTGAAGATTCCAGTGGTGGCTCTTGTTGATAACAATTTAAACCTATAAAGTATTGTAGATAGGGATTTTCTCTAATCTGTTCTATAGTTTCTCTATCACTTGTTCCTAATTTTTCCTTAATAATTAATGTCCCTAATGCCATTCTAAATAGTTTGGCTGGCGCACCTTTTTCTGCTGAAAAAAGTTTAGCATATTCTTCCTCAAAATCATCCCAAGGTATCAACTCTGCCATGATTACCCAACGATTATTGGGGGACAATTTGCCCTCGAAAGGTAATTCAAATTTTTCTGGGGGCGGTAAAGGTTGCTCCTCTTTTCGATACATTTGTTCTTGACCAACAACTGGGAGGTGTTTCTACCAATTATAGCGGTTTGTAGCCGACAAAGCTGATCTTTTTTGCGATCGCGAATATGGGTGTAACCTTTTAAAGAATAGGGTTTTGCTTTTATTCAGCAAACCCTAACTTAGTAGAGGAAAATAAATTAGAAGCTAGTGAAATTCTGATAACTTATAAAAACCAGCAATCTACGGAAAGAGGATTTCGATTTTTGAAAGATCCCTTATTTTTTACTGATAGTTTCTTCGTTGAAAAACCAGAAAGAATAGAAACAATGTTATTTTTAATGTCTTTGTGTTTGTTGATTTATAACTTGGGGCAAAGAGAATTAAGAAATTGTTTAAAAAGAGTCAAAAAAGGAATAAATAATCAAGTAGGGAAAGTAACATTGCGTCCGACTTTGAGGTGGATATTTCAATGTTTTCAAGGTATTCATTATGTGATTTTAAACGGAGTTAAACAAATTGTCAATTTAACAGAAGAAAGGCGTTTTATATTGAGTTTATTACCTGCATCTTGTCAAAGATATTATCTATAAATTGAATTAGATAAAGCAAAAATAATAAAAGAATAAGAGTCTAATGATATCAAATGAGAAGAGGAAACTCTCCTTTGTTTGTGCTGAGTCTTGCTAAGTTTTCAATGAGTATAAATCTTCTTAATTTGATTATTTTTCCTAAAAATTTAATGAAAAGAGAAATATTCTTGCCCAGGTATGATTTTCGGACTTTTTAAAACTATGTATTTTTTTTATACTACATTTTGAAGTGCGGAATCTGGGTTAGATGTGGCTTATTTTTCAAGCGATCGCTTAAAATGGCACACTGTTATTTTTTACTCGCCCCTCAAATCAAGGTTAAACTCAGACTACATAATGGTTTGAAGTTTAGCGATCGCAGAATTTGTGAGAAATGCGGGAAATGCCAATGCCAATGCCAATGCCAATGCCCATGACCATGCAGATTCCCATGCCAATGCCAATGCCAATGACAATACCGATACAAATGCCAATGCCAATGCCACAACCCACAAGGGAGATAGGATTATTGCCATAATTGCACCATAAATACTATAAAGTACAAAACTAGTAATTAAGCTTATCCAGGGAATTTTTCTTGCTCTGAGACGAACAGGGCGTACATTTTTATTACTAGGGTATGATATTGGTTTAATCTCCTCTTTTCGATACTGTGGCGCAACAGGAGGAGGGGGTTGAGGTGTTTCTAATAACCCAAGCCATGCTGAGATTGACTGGGGACGATCTTCTTTTTCTAATGCCATTCCTTCTAGGATAGCCTCATTAATATGTTCACTTTACATCTTTCTCTGAAATTGTACTTGAGGAAAACAGAAAATGGAACTTTGACCCCAAAACAGTACATAAATATCTTTGTAAAGGTTTTCTGTACTAAAAAACAGCCCAGAAAATAAATATAAGAGGACTTTCAAACTCAAAACAATACATAAATATCTTTATAAAGGTTTTTCTGTACTAAAAAACAGCCCAGAAAATAAATATAAGAGGACTTTCAACCTTAAAATAATACATAAATATCTTTGTAAAGGTTTTTCTGTACTAAAAAGCAGCCCAGAAAATAAATATAAGAGGACTTTCAACCTTAAAATAATACATAAATATCTTTGTAAAGGTTTTTCTGTACTACTAGACTTCAATGATAATGAATTTGGAAAAAGCTTTAAGGTTTAGAGGTAGAAGAAGGACTAGGGGAAACAGTAGGAGTGGGTTGGGGTGTTAACCATTTTTCAACCATTTGGGGAAGTCCTAACGCAGTTAATAAAGTAGCGATCGCAGTAACACCACCCCAGAACAGAGTCCAGTTGATGGAAAAACCTAGACTTGAGGAGGTTTTCACCCCTTTGGGAATAGATAACCCCAACTGTTTCAAGCAATCTTGTACTGACTGAGGGTGATCGCTTGCTTCGAGTTCCATTGCTTTCAAAATAGCATTATTAGTGTGATCGCTAATAGCAGAATTAATAGTTTTGGGGGGAATTAAGGGTTTATTTTCCAGTTTACGTTCAATAGCACTGACGGGGTTATTTCTGTCAATAATTCGTATAAAGTTGCCCCGAGAGAATAAATATCGGTATAAGCTGACCTTTTTCCATCACGAGAATAACATTCAATAGGGGCAAAACCTTCTGCTAATTCTTCAGTTCTCGTTTTGGTTAATTCATGATCAAAATTTAAGGCTAAACCAAAGTCAATTAATACTGCTTCTGCTTTTCCCGTGCGAATAATAATATTTCCAGGTCTAATATCTCGATGTAATAATTGATGACGATGCACTTCTATTAAAGCGTTTCCTATTTGTTGAATATAATTTAATCCTTCCTTTTCTGGAATAATTTTGTTATCTCTTTTGTCCAAGGTTTGCCCACTAATATATTCCATAACAATGCACAAAATATTTTCTTCCCTAAAACGCTCTTTTACCTGGACAATATGAGGATGGTTGCATTTTGCTAGTTCAAAAGCTTCTTTAGATAAACTATCTTGTAACTGTTGGAATTTAATTGGATTTAACCATACATCTTTTGCCGTTTTTATGACAATTTTATGATCATTTTGAGTATCATTAGCTAAATAAGTAACAGAAAATCGTCCTCTCCCAAGGATTTCTTGGATAGTGTATCTGTCATTTTTTAATGTTTTTCCTTTTGACCAAGCCATTAATTTTGCTTAAATATTCAATAATTTTTAGGTTATTTATGGGTAAGTTAAAATATATCGATACTAAAATAGACGCACTTGAGCATAAAATCGAGACTAAAATAGATGCTCTTGATAAAAAGTTTGAGGCAAAAATAGATGCTCTTGATAAAAAGTTTGAGGCTAAATTTGAGAAAGTAGAAGAACGTCTGAACAGTCTAGAAATAAAACAAACAAAACTAACTGAAAAAGTTGAGGGAATGAATGATCGATTACAATCAGTGGAAGGAACCCAAAAAAATCAAGTTTGGGCTTTAATTGTCCTTTTAGCTGGAGCCATAGCAACGGCAGGTTTTAGAACATTCTTTATAGGTAATCCTTAGATTTTTTAGAATTTATAGACAACTACCTATTATGATTAGAAGGTTATGGAGATTTCTCGTTCCTCACCAATGACAATTGTTAATTGTTAATTGTTAATTGTTCATTATAAAGCTAACTCTTTCTTATTTTGGTTAACTAATTTTTCAAATTCTTGTAAAGCTTTGATGTATATTTCAGAAGCGATCGCACTAATACTAACGTGATCAGCACCTGCCACTAGGACAAGTTTTTTAGGAACGGTAGCAGCTTTAAATAGGGTTTCACTCATGGTGTATGGAACGGTGCGATCGCTAGTTCCATGAATCAACAGTAAAGGAACTTTTAATGAGGATAATTTCCCTAAAGAATCAAAGCGTTGATGTAACAATAATTTGCTAGGAAATAGTTGATAAATAAACCCTGAATGATCAATCATATCCATCATAGAAGTGAAGGTATTTTCTACAATAACCCCTGCTGCATCTGGTTGATGAACTCCTAAATCAATAGCAACGGCCCCACCCAAAGAATGACCATAAATAAAGATATTTTGCGGTTCAATTTGAAGTTCTTGGGTTAAATAATCCCATGCTACCTGAGCATCACGGTATATTTCCGATTCTTGGGGAAATTGACCTTTACTGAGTCCATAACCCCGATAATCAATAATAAGAACAGAATATCCCTGATCATAATAGGTTTGAACTGTGCTTAAATTGTAGCTAACATTGCCACCAACACCGTGCAAATATAATAAGACTTTTTTTGGATGGGGATTAGGATTAATCCACCAACCATGTACTTTTTCTATTTTGCCTTGAGAAGTGGTCACCGGTAACCAGACATCTTCGTAAGACATTCCTAACTGGTTAGGATTTGTGCTTATGGCGAAGGATGGCTTTAAAATTAGTCGATTTTGACCCCAAATCAAAGCAACACACAGAGATAGATAAGCTATCACTCCGACACCAACACTACCTAGTAATCCTTTCAATAAAAGATTATTCATGATTCGGGAATTCTCCTCAATTTTTACACCTTAATATATTATGATATCTTTACTTTAAGGGAGGTACTTGATTGTGCCAATCTGTAGACTGTTCATAAGCATAGGCAACTTGAAACAGTTTGCCTTCTTCGAGAACATTACCGATTAATTGTAGGCCAATGGGTAGATTTTGCTCATCGAAACCGCAAGGAATACTCATCCCTGGTAAACCTGCTAAATTAACGGGAATAGTCATTAAATCAGATAGATACATACTCAAGGGATCAGATGTTTTTTCCCCTGCTTTAAATGCGGTTGTAGGAGACGTAGGACAAACTAAAACGTCTACCTTTTCAAACCCTGCATCAAAATCTTGTTTAATTAAGGTGCGAACCTTTTGCGCTTTCAGATAATAAGCGTCATAATAACCGGCCGATAGGGTATAAGTTCCGATCATAATGCGTCGTTTCACCTCATTACCAAACCCTTTGGCCCGAGTTTTGGTGTACATATCGATGAGGGTATCTGCATCTTCACGAATACCGTATTTTACCGCGTCGTAACGGGCTAAATTTGAGGATGCTTCTGAAGGGGCGATGATATAGTATGCAGGAAGACCATAACGGAAACGGGGACAGGAAATATTAACCACTTTTGCCCCTAAAGTTTTCAGATGGGCGATCGCATCTTGAACGGTTTTAGCTACCACGGGATCTAATCCTTCCCCGAAAGTTTCGTCAATGACTCCCACGGTTAACCCTTCTAAAGAGGGTTTAAGGAATTGGGTATAGTCGGGGATGGGGGTGTTGATGCTGGTGGAATCTTTGGCATCATAACCTGCGATCGCCCCTAATAAGATGGCTGCGTCTTCTACGTTGCGGGCAAAGGGTCCAATTTGATCCAAGGAAGAGGCATAAGCTACCAACCCATAGCGAGAAACCAACCCATAGGTGGGTTTTAGCCCCACTACGCCACATAAAGAGGCTGGTTGACGGATCGAACCCCCAGTATCAGAACCGAGGGATACAACGCATTCTGAGGCGGCTACGGCTGCGGCTGATCCCCCTGATGATCCCCCTGGAACCCTGGAAAGATCCCAAGGGTTGGCGGTGACTTGATAACCGGAGTTTTCGGTGGAACTTCCCATGGCAAACTCATCCAGGTTGGTTTTGCCTACCATAACGGCCCCTGCGTCTTTTAATTTTTGGGTGACGGTGGACTCGTAGGGAGGGACAAAATTGGCTAAAATTTGCGAGCCACAGGTGGTTTTAATGCCTGTGGTACACATATTATCTTTAATACCGATGGGAATACCAGCTAACAGGCCAATTTCTTCATTCTTGGCGATTTTGGCATCGACTTTTTTGGCGGTTTCCAGGGCGTGATCGGCGGTAACTTGCAGGAAACTTTTAACTTGTTCATCCACTGCGTTGATTCTTTCTAAGGCTTCTGTGGTAATCTCAACGGCAGATCGTTCTTTGTTGACTAATTGTTGATGGAGTTCGCGGATAGATGTCATAGTCTATTTTTTTCAATGAAGGGAGGGGATGCGCTACATGCCCACCAATTAAAAATAGTAACATTTTGACGCATCCTGATTAAACGAAAAATAGAGGGATGAAAACAGATACTATCTTTTATCGTCTCTTTCAATCTTTTCCTTCTATCTTCTTTGAACTGATTCAACTTCCTGCCACGGAAGCAAATAACTATTCTTTTGACTCGGTAGAGGTTAAGCAGTTATCTTTCCGCATTGATGGGATATTTCTACCGCAAAATAATAATCCTCATGTACCGATTTACTTCTGTGAGGTACAGTTTCAAAAGGATAATGACTTTTATGGTCGCTTTTTTGAAGAAATATTCATGTATTTGAGTAAAACCGATTCTTGTTTATAAATTACCCCGTTTAACTCGTAGGGAGGTAGAAGCCATGTTTAGTTTAGATGAATTAAAGCAAACTCGATATTTTCAAGATGTTCTTGAGGAAGGTCGTCAAGAGGGCAGATTTGAGAATAAACTAGAAACTGTCCCTCGTTTGTTAGCATTGGGGTTAACCGTTGAACAGGTTGCCGAAGCTTTACAGTTAGACATTGAACAGGTTAGAAATATACAAAAAAAGGAAGGGCTTTAAACCTTCCTCCCACCTATAAACGTAGAATAGAAGCATGAAAACAGATAATATCTTTTATCGTCTCTTTCAATCTTTTCCGTCTATTTTCTTTGAACTGATTCAACTTCCTGCAACGGAAGCAAATAACTATTGTTTCGAGTCGGTTTGTTGTGACATCCTCCCACGCTAACTGCTAGGCAGTATAGCGTGGGCTTCCCGACTCACGACGGGATATTTCTGCCCACAGGGGTATTCCCCTACGCCAGTTATCTAGGCTCATCACCCCCGACACCTCGACTTGACAGACGGTTTCCTTTCCCCTGAGTCCCAGGGTAGTAGTTTCTATTCCTCGATTACAAATTTCTTGCGCGCTGGCAACATCTCTATCACATTCATATCCGCATTCAGGACAGTTATGAACTCTTAAGACAAGAGTTTTCCTAACCTCTGCACGACAATTAGGACAGGTTTGGCTAGTTCCTCGGTGGTCAACTAATCCAAAATATTTTCCCCTAATTTTGCAGACATATTTGAGAATATCTCTGAATTGTCCAAAACCTGCATCTAGAGTATGTTTACCAAGAAAGCCCTTAGCCATTGTACGAAAGTCAATATCCTCCATAAAGATACTGTCTCCCATATCACAGACTTTATGAGCTAATTGAAATTGGTAATCTTTACGCTTGAAAGCAATATGATTGTGTTGCTTTTCTACTTTCTTTCTAGCTTTTTCATAGTTATTAGAACGCTTTTGTTTTCTACTTAACCGACGTTGTAGCACTTTCAGCCGACGGTGTTCGGTCTTGAAGAATTTACGCCCTTTTTCTATATAGTTATCACTGGTAGCTAAGTAACTAGAAAGCCCGACATCTAACCCTAAAGGATGCCCAAAAGGAGCCTCAATTTCAGGTAAGTTAATGTCAGATTGAATGCTAATTACGGCAAACCACCCCATTGCTTTCTTGACTACTCGTATCTGCTTAATGACAAAACCATTAGGAATTGGACGATGAAGATTTATCTGTACTTTTCCCAATTTAGGTAATTTGATCTGCCATCCTGTCAAAGGATTGCTCCTAAACTGAGGAAATAATAAAGATTTCATCTGTCCATATTTCTTGAAGCGAGGAAATCCAAATCCTCTATCACGAAAAAAGTCCCAAGCATCATGTAGTCTTCTGACATTAGTTTGCAAGACTTGGCTTGGGACTAAAGCTAATTCAGGAAATACTTTTTTCGCCTTTGGTAATTGGTTTTGTTGCTGATGATAACTAGGAAAAGGATAATCAGCCGACATGATATATTCTGACTGCAAACTACACCGATCTGCTGGACACTTCCTCGAAGCTATCCAACCCTTTAACTCACGCAAAGCATAATTATATGAACAGCGACAAATTTCTAGCCATTGGTCTAACATTGCCTCTTGTTTGCTGTCAGGGTAGATTCGGTACGAGTAGTTGAGTGTTAGAGTCATGATAATATGTTAGCACAAAAATAACAAAGTGGTAACATAAATTATCAATCCCAAGGTTGTGCTGTCGCACGTTAATATATTGGTCGGGCTTTATCCGCACGCTATAAACGAGGGGTACTCACCTACGGTTCGATGAGTCCCCCTCGTTTATAGCGTGGGACTTAGCCCGACATCCCAGTTAACTCCCTAGAGGTTAAGCAGTTATCTTTTCGCATTGATGGGATATTTCTACCGCAAAATAATAATCCTCATGTACCGATTTACTTTTGTGAGGTACAGTTTCAAAAGGATGATGACTTTTATGGTCGCTTTTTTGCGGAAATATCCTCATATCTGAGTCAAACCGAGTTAACCAATGATTGGCGTGGCGTAATCATCTATCCCAGATTCCGCACTTCAAAAAGTAGCATTAAATACTACAAGCCCGGGGTTAATAATTAAGTATAATTGCTTAAGCTCTTGAAGACAAAAAAGTGGGATAATTGCTTAAGTTGTTTCCTCTGTAAAAAAAGAGCGAAAAATGTCTTATTTAGAAGAAATACAAGTTAAAAATTTAGACCATTTAGGGATAGTAGCTGGTTTAATTGATGAAATAGGAATAGTCAAAATAATTAATAATAAATTAGGAATAGATGTTAGAGAAAAAATCTCAGCAGGTACAGTAGTTAAGTCTATTTTAATCAATGGACTAGGATTTGTTTCAAGACCTCTATATTTATTCAGTCAGTTTTTTCAAGATAAAGCCATTGAGAAATTGTTAGGAGAAAGAATTAAACCTGATTACCTTAATGATGATAAAATTGGGAGAGTAATGGATGAATTATATAAATATGGACTAAATGATATTTTTATTGAAGTAGTTTTAGAAGTAATTAAAAAATTTAAAATAGACCTTAAATACTCCCATTTAGATTCCACATCATTTCATTTAGATGGAGAATATAAAAGGGAAGAAGATAAAGAGAAACAGGAAGAAGAAAAAATTATTAAAGAAAGACCAATTTTTATTAAGAAAGGATATTCTCGGGATCATAGACCAGACTTAAAACAATGTGTCTTGGATTTAATAACAAGCCAAGATGGAGATATTCCATTATTTGTGAGAGTAGGAGATGGAAATGAATCTGATAAAGCTGTATTTGGAAAAGTTTTAGTAGAATTCAAAAAGCAAATAAAGTTTGATAGTATCATGGTTTGTGATAGTGCTTTATATGGTCAAGAAAATCTCCAACTAATCCAACATTTAAAATGGATAACGAGAGTTCCAATGACCATAAAAAAAGCAAAAGAATTAGTGCAAAATATAGAGGTGGAAGAGGTAAAAGATGAAGATAAAGAAAAAAGAAGTGACCTAAATTTAGAAAGTTATACCTGGAAAGAAGAAATTGTTACTTATGGTGGAATCAAGCAAACTTGGTTAATAGTCTTGAGTGAAAAAAGACAGAAAAGTGATTTGGAAAAACTAGAAAAACAACTTTCCCAAGAAGAGAAGAAATCCCAAAAATTTCTTAAAGAAATACAATCTGAAGAATTTGAACATCCTCAAGCTGCTCGATATAAATTAAAAGCTATTAATAAAAAATTGAGATTGTTGGAAATAAAAGAAGTTGAACTGATTGAAACTTACTCGAAAAAAAAGGAAAAGATTTATAAAATGATTAGTCTGATCATCAAAAAAGATGAAGAGATAAGTAGAAAGACTAAAGAAGCAGGAAAATTTATTTTAGCAACTAACTTAGTAGAGGAAAATAAATTAGAAGCTAGTGAAATTCTGATAACTTATAAAAACCAGCAATCTACGGAAAGAGGATTTCAATTTTTGAAAGATCCCTTATTTTTTACTGATAGTTTCTTCGTTGAAAAACCAGAAAGAATAGAAACAATGTTATTTTTAATGTCTTTGTGTTTGTTGATTTATAACTTGGGGCAAAGAGAATTAAGAAATTGTTTAAAAAGAGTCAAAAAAGGAATAAATAATCAAGTAGGGAAAGTAACATTGCGTCCGACTTTGAGGTGGATATTTCAATGTTTTCAAGGTATTCATTAGGTGATTTCCAAGAAAAAGTTTCCCACCCATTCTCAGAATCTGTTTGTAGAACATCTCAAATAAGCGAAAAGGGAAAAATAAAAAGTTGTTCGCGGATACTTTCCGCGAACAAAAACCTCCCTATCTAAAAGAAAGAAATACGCTAACTTTTAAATTAGCTTTGACTATTTTTAAAAAGGAAATTCACTTAATTTTACACTCTTATTAACTTTTTAGACTAACTGGGTCTAATCAAAATATCCCATTTAGGTAAGTGAGGATTACGTTCTAAACGTTTCTCAATTTCCTTCATCTCTTTTTTCGTTAAAGAAATTCCTTTTTGATAAACTTTTTTACTTAACTTAACTATCGGATTTAAGCCTTTCCATGTCATAGTTTTTACCCAAGCTAACATCGTTTGAGCATTTCTCAGAAGTGTTCCTTTCCAATGCCTCTCTAAAATTCCCCAACATCTTTCTATGGGATTATATTTACTGTGATAAGGAGGAAAATATAGTAATTGAATAGATTTCTTAGTTTGGTCGGCAAACTCTACCATTCTCTTCAAAAATTGCCTTCTTATTCCACTATTTTCTGCTCCATTATCAACTTTAATTTGGATGTTCTCTAGTTGCTGCTTTTCAGTTATACTCAGACTTGTCCACCATTGCTCCAAGTTATCTACCATGAAATCACTCGTTTTATAAGAACTTCCAAAAGTTACATAAAGTTGCCCTGTCTCTTCATCTACAATCCCACAAGGAACGTATTTTTCTTTAGTTCCCATATCATGATCTTGAGCTTGATTATAACCTCTGGTTTGTCCGCCACGTGAATATTCTCCTATTTCCACAGTTGCTTTACAATCCATACTTAAACGTTTCACAGAAGGGTCTTTTTTTCTATCTTTTTTCTCTATATTCTCGAAGATAGCGTCCGTCTCCGAGATTTTTTTTTAGGTTTAGCTTTTACCACTTTTCTTAATCGATAGCCCAAACGATTTAAAATATCTGCCATTGTCGAAGCAGCAGGAACCTCCTCTCCATTATATCCTAGATTTCTTAATTGTTTAATGGCTTCAGCCGCCGTTAATCTTGTATAGGCAATGGGGTTATTAAATGTGGGGTTTTGTTGTGCGTGAGCTTCGGCTATTTCTTTCAATGATTGGGCAACTATTGGGTATCTTTCCTCCCATTTTTTACATCCACTATTGACTGATTGTAATCCTAAACACACTATCCCAGTTCGTTTTTCATGTAATCCAAGTTGAACATTTTTTCTCCCCCAACCAAACACGATTTCGGTTTGTCTGGCACTTCCTCCACAATACTTGAGACACATTTCAGCTTGAAATGAACGACGCTCTGCTCCCGTCATTTTTTAGGCTGCTAAACGTAAATCATCGACCATCGACGGGGTTAAGGGATTATTTGTCTGTTTTAGCTTCAATTTACTCTCTCTAATCTTTTTACCTCTTCATTTTAATCTATTTCTTCTGTTTTTTCAGACAAGCCAATTATGAAATTTTAAAGTTGTGTACCAAGATCCGCTAACTCTCTGTTCCTTTTATTTCTTGAAAGCCTTTAGTCCAAGCGATTACCCCCTATGGGAAAAGCTTTCTCGGAAATCACCTTATGTGATTTTAAACGGAGTTAAACAAATTGTCAATTTAACAGAAGAAAGGCGTTTTATATTGAGTTTATTACCTGCATCTTGTCAAAGATATTATCTATAAATTGAATTGGATAAAGCAAAAATAATAAAAGAATAAGAGTCTAATGATATCAAATGAGAAGAGGAAACTCTCCTTCGTTTGTGCTGAGTCTTGCTAAGTTTTCAATGAGTATAAATCTTCTTAATTTGATTATTTTTCCTAAAAATTTAATGAAAAGAGAAATATTCTTGCCCAGGTATGATTTTCGGACTTTTTAAAACTATGTATTTTTTTTATACTACATTTTGAAGTGCGGAATCTGGGATCTATCCTAACCGTCGAGTGGACACAGATAACATCCAACGCTATCGAGATATGTTAACTTCTGGTAGGGTGACTCGCCTTTATTTGGATGAACTAGAAAACCTGAATCAAAGTTCAATTGGTTTAGCAACAGTACAGTTAATCACTTTACCTGAAGCAGAAGCTATTGATGTTACTCGTCAACTTATTCAAAGAGTCAGGAACGAGTTAACGTCAGACCAAAAGCCTGAAGAACTTTTACAATTAATAGAGACGGTTCTTGTTTATATGTTACCCCGTTTGAGTCGTCGGGAGGTAGAAGCTATGTTTAGTTTGGATGAATTAAACTGATATCTTGCTTGCACCTGTCACCTAGACCGCCCTGCAATGAATTGACAGGGCTAATAAAGACGTTATCTAAAGATAACTGAAAGGTAGATATAGTAGGTATTCTAGTTCAATTTATTGAACGCTATTTGTTAGCGTTGAAATTAATTTCAACGCGGTTAATGGGGGTGGTGCAAGATGTGAGTTAGAAAGATACAAAAAAAAAGAAGGACTTTAAACCTTCCTCACACCGAAATTTATGGTTTATTTAAACTCCGTCGTTAACAACGAGGTCTTATTTAACCTGAGTTCGATATAAGTAGATTTGTAGAAAACTGACTCAAATCAAAAATATCAAACCCTCATTCTCTCGTTAAAAAAATCATAACTCCGAACTCCGAACTCCGAACTCCGAACTCACGTTATTTGCGTTTGCGAACTAATGCACCCATAGAACCAAAAGCTAATAAGCCTAAAATTGTTCCAGGTTCAGGTACTGATTCAGACGGTACACCTTGGAATAAACGAAACTCTTGTCCATTGTCCCAAATAATTGTCTGTGGTGTGGTGTCTATCCCTAAATCAGCAATAGTTCCAGCGTAAGTAGCGGTGGCAACAAAGTCAGAGGGTATACCCGAATTTCTCACAAAATCTGCGATCGCCAAACACAGAAGCCTTACAGGAAGTGGGTTTGAACAGAGCGATCGCAGATTTCCCCAACCAACAGTCTGTTGTCAGATTTTAAGTTAAAATCAACCCGAATTAGACAAAGATGAAAAGATAAATCAATCACTCATTTTTCCAAAAAAATTATTAATAAAATCTCTAATAGTACTAGATTGTTAGAATAAAATATGCTATAATTTAATTATTAAAGCAATTTACCTTAAACTGATTTAATGAGTCCCAGTCATCCCCGAACCCCTCGTCAAGTAATCAACTTTAGTAAACAGAAAGGAAAAGAAATAATCGCTAATTTTGATGGGGGACTAATCACTTCAGATGCGGGGATTGTCTGGATAGCTGAGTTGGATAAAAAACTGGGAATTACGGAGAAGTTTGGTAACTGTTTTCAAGATCATCGTCATCAATCTTATGTAGATCATTCCGTTCATGAGTTATTAGCACAAAGGCTTTATGGAATTATTTTAGGCTATGAAGATGTCAATGACCATGATAAATTACGTCACCATCCTGCCCTTAAGATCGCTTTAGAAAAGCTTAATGAGCTTGAAGATAAAAAGGGATGGTTAGCTGGAAAAAGTACAATTAATAGATTGGAATATTGTCCTGAGACTATTCTCGACCAAAAAACGAGTCGTTATCATAAAATAGAACCCAACTTTAAAGCCATTGAAAAATCTTTTGTCGAATTTTTTTTTAGAGTCTTATAAAAAACCTCCCTTAAGTATTATATTAGATATGGATGTCACGGATGAACAAGTACATGGTAATCAAGAAGGGGCATTTTTTAATAGTTATTATCACGGAGTATGTTATGCTCCTTTATATATTTTCTGTGGGCATCATTTATTAGTTGCTAAACTTCGTTCATCTAATGTAGATCCAGCCGATGGAGCCTTAGACGAATTACAAAGAATTATCGGACTAATTAGAGAAAAATGGTCAGAGACTCATATCCTAGTTAGGGGTGATAGTGCCTATGCCCGTGAAGAAATCTTCTATTTTTGTGAAAATCAGCCTTTAGTTGATTATGTTATAGCTATGGGAATAAATGGCGTTCTTAAGTTACGAGCGGATGATGTAATTGAAAAAGCCAAACATGAATATGAAAAAAAACTAGCTCCAATAACTGAATTAATGGATAGTTTATTTCAGAAAAAAGAAGATTTAGAAGAAGTTAAAAAATTAGTACCAATTTCTACTTGGTATTGCTCTATTCGTTATAAAACAGAAAAGTCATGGAGTTGTCAAAGAAGAGTAGTGACAAAAGTTTGTTATGGAAGTGATGGCTTAAAAATGCGCCATGTGGTTACATCTTTGCCCGCTTCAAAAATTCCACCCTCAAAACTTTATACAAAAAAATACTGTCCGAGAGGCGAGATGGAAAATCGGATTAAAGAACAACAATTAGACTTGTTAGCTGATAGAACTTCAACTCAAACATTTCAAAGTAATCAACTAAGATTATGGATACATTCCTGGGCTTATGTTCTCATAAATGCTTTTCGTCAACACTGTTTATAAAAAAACTTCATTGGCTAAAGCAACTGTGGGAAGAATACGTCTAAATCTTCTTAAGTTGGGAGCCAGAATAAAGATTAGTTGTAGAAGAATTATTATCGCTATAGCTAGTGCTTGTCTTTATCAAGATATTTTGTCTATTGCTAACAAAAGAATTAAAACTATTCCTAATACTGGATAAGTAGAATAAGTTGTTTTTTAAAAAAGATATCTATCATAAGTTGTTGACTGACTGATACTTTCATTTAGTCTTATTTATCGTGGAGAAAATCAAAAGTTAATATAATTATTCCCTCTTAAACTCAATTTTTGGATAATCAAAGTCAATTTTTTTATTCATCTATATTCAAAATTTCTATTAGTCCTAAAAATTATCATTTTTCATCTCTGGATTGGGCTTTCAAATTAATTTGTGAGAAATCCGGGTATAGGGTTGGATGATGTAGTAAAAAGTAGTCCAGGGGAACCAACTGTGAAAATAAAGGGGTTACTAGGGCTTAAGTTGGAAGCTGCTGTGTTAGGTCCACCGGAGCCAAAAGTGAACGTTGGAATAGAGAAAGCAGTTTCAAAATCAGTAACAGTATTTGTAGCTCCAGTATAAGCAATAATACTTACACGCGGATTTATACCTGTAAGGACATTGCCAGTATTATTAGTTGTAGTTAAGCCAGATGTAGTAAAGTCGATACCAGTTAGAGTAACAGTAGTATTTACCCCATCGTCAGTTACGTTAAAAAAAAGTGCTGCTTTAGCAGAGTTCCCTCCTAAAAGGGAGGTAGCAGACACACCGAAAACAGTCAGTGCGGTTAAAGTGGTTTTGTTCATATTCGTTTTAGGGTAAATACAGCCATTTACAAGGTTTTTATCCTTTATTTATTCTTTAAAAAGGATAAACGCCCTTATTCTACCCCCTTCATAATTTGTCAAGAAAACGCTTATTTTTTATCAATATAAGCAGAATAAACCCATCAGCCAGAGATTCCCAGGGTTAGGCAATTATTCACAGGGCAAAATATTAAATTAATCTGTCATGATTAAGATTTTGCTGAATTATGAGGTAATAATTTTATTCCTCTAAGCTTTCCTTTGTATCATAATGATTAATATTCCTTTGCTAATACTTAACCAAAAATGACCCTTAATCAAACCCTAGAATCAAGACTTATTGAAAAAGTTAGACAACTTTCCCGTGAACAAATTGAACAAGTTGAGCAATTTATTGATGGACTTAATGCAGAAAAATCTGATCAATCTCTTAGTTTAGCTGCTACTAAACTCTCAGAATCTGCTTTTAATAAAGTTTGGGATAACCCTGAAGATGACATCTATGACGAGTTATAAATTTGCGGATAACTACTAACATTGTATAATAATAATTAACCAATCATTGTTAGAAAAATGCTCAAAAACTCAACCTTCCAGCAAGCCATTGAAACCGTTGAAGCTTTGTCTCTTGAAGAACAAGCAATGTTACTGGAGATTATTCAAAATCGCCTACGAGAAGATAAAAGACAAGAATTATTAGAGAATATTAAACAATCAGAACAAGATTATGCTGAGGGGAACGTTAAGCGAGGTTCAGTCAGTGATTTAATGAAAGATTTAGAACAATGCGAGAATTAGTTTGGAGTCCTAACTTTATCCGTCAACTTAAACGTTTAGTTCGTCAAAACCCATCAATTAAACAAACGGTTGAACAAACATTAGAACGTTTAAGTAATAATCCTTTTAATCCTAGCTTGAAAAGCCATAAACTTAAGGGAAAACTTGCCAATAAATGGTCATGTTCAATTGACTACAGTAATCGCATTATTTTTCAGTTTATAGACAATTATGAGCTAAAAACTGAAGAAATTGTTCTGTTGGCGATCGGTTCACATGATGAAGTTTATTAATAATCTTTGATAATTTCCTCCTGCTTAATATTCACTAATTACCCCAGTTTGTACTTGCCATAACCCTGCATAAATTCCCTGCTTTTCTAATAGTTTTTCATGGGTTCCTTGTTCCACAATTTTTCCAAATTCCATAACATAAATGCAGTCAGAATGACGAATAGTAGATAAACGATGAGCGATCGCAATAGTGGTTCTTTGGGCAGTAATTTTCTCTAACGAACGGGCGATCGCAGCTTCGGTTTCGTTGTCTACTGCTGAGGTTGCTTCGTCTAAAATTAAGATAGGTGGATCTTTTAAAATTGCTCTAGCAATGGCAATTCTTTGACGTTGTCCTCCTGATAATTTCTGTCCCCTTTCTCCTACAATAGTATCGTATCCTTGGGGTAATTGTTCTATAAATTCATGAGCTTCTGCTATCTTAGCAGCTTCTATTATTTCTCGATAGCTGGCGTTATTATTTCCGTAAGCAATGTTTTCTTTAGCAGTTCCATGAAAGAGAAACACATCTTGACTCACTAAGCCAATAGATTTCCGTAAGTCTCCTAAATATATATCCTGAATATTGATATCATCTAAACTAATTTCCCCGTGATCAATTTCGTATAATCTTAGTAGTAATTTAACTAAGGTGCTTTTACCTGAACCTGTAGAACCCACCACACCAATACGATTACCAGCAGGAATATTTAAGGATAAATTTTTGATAATAGGATATCCTTCTTGATAAGCAAAATTAACGTTGTTAAGTTCAATTTTTCCTTTAACTGTTCCCGTAGGTAAGGCAATAGTTCCAGAATGAATAGTTAAGGGAGTATCTAATAACTTCATCACACGATTAGTAGAAGCCATAGAACGTTGATAGAGGTCTAAAGTTTGTCCTAATTTGGTTAATGGCCATAGTAAGCGTTGGGTTAAAAATACTAAAACACTATAATTTCCTACAGCTAATTTACCATCAACAACTTCCATGCCACCATATAACAAAATAGCTGTAAATCCGATTAAAATAACCATACGAATCAGTGGAACGAAAGCAGAACTAAAAGCGATCGCTTTTAGATTACTCTTTCTATATGCTTGACTTTCATGCCGTAATCTGTCTAACTCATAAGCTTCTGTGGTAAAACTTTTAATGGTTGTAATTCCACTTAAATTAGTTGATAAACGACTATTTAATAACCCTACTTTTTCCCTAACATCGGCATAACGAGGGGCTAATAATTTTTGAAAAGTAATGGAACCCCACAAAATAAAAGGAATAGGTAACATTGCCATCCATGCGGTTCCTGGGGTAACTATAAAAAACATCGCACCAACGATAACAACAGTAGTCATTACCTGCAATATTTCATTAGCACCCACATCTAAAAAATGCTCTAATTGATTAATATCATCGTTTAAAATAGATAAAAGTAATCCTGTATTTCTTTCCTCAAAATAAGCTAATTCTAACTCTTGCAAATGACCATAGGCATCTAATCTTAGATTATGTTGAATATTTTGGGCTAAATTACGCCATAATCTTTCATAAGTATATTGAAATAGTGATTCTAATCCCCAAACAATGATAGATAAGAAAGATAAAATTAGTAATTGATTAAAAACATCGTTAACCCCTAATTTTCCGATGAAAGAATCTTGTTGGTTAACCACTACATCAACCGCAGCACCAATTAATACAGGGGGGGCTAAATCAAAGATTTTATTAATAACGGAACAAGTGACAGCTTGCCAAATAAGATTGCGGTAGGTTTTCCCATACTGCAAGAGCCGTTGCATAGGATGTTTATTTGTTTTTATTTTCTTCATTTTTGACATAATTATCGATCATAAAAGACTGTTTATAAACAAAACATGATTGTTATCTATATTAATTTTGGAAGCAATAAGTTATGTTAAAATAACTATACTCTTGTAAAATTAACAGTTAATATTATAACACAGAAACTTGTTTAAGCTATAAGGGACTAAATTAAAATATTGGTAGAATTACATGAACTTTAATAATCTAAAATAAATCAAAAATATTACAGATTGGGATGGGCAATGGGCATATAAAAACCATCCTAAAAATTATTATTTTCGGTTAAATTTTCATAAAAATAAAAATTCAGAAAATCAACGAGTAGAAACTAATGTAAATAAATTAGAAAAAGGGGATCTAATTATTCTTTCTCAGAAAAAAGAAACAGAAAATAATCGTTACTTAACCCATATAGTAGAAATAGTTAATGATGCAGATGACGATAAACAACAATGGGATTATGATACAAATACAGAGAACGAATGGAAGATTTTTAGATGGGTTAAGGTTCATTGGGTTGCTGATTTTAATAATGTTAGTTCTATCCCTATTAATTATGATGTGATGCAAGTTAAAGATTGGGGTTATCAAAATACTTTAGCTAAATTATTGGAAGGTAATGATAATAACTTGATGAGACAGTGGGGAGATATTGAGACATTAAGGAAGCATTTAGAATCAATTTTTCGTCCTCTTCCGTAATTTAATTAAATCTTTTCATTGTTGATTCTTCATTATTAAAAAGGTTTCATGTCTTCAACAAGAGGCATATTTTCTGGAGGTTGATAAGGGGGAAAATCTTCATCAAAGGGAACAGACTCTGGTGGTTGATAAGGCTGATTATTTTCAATTTCTGGCGTAGTTGGTACCGGTTCATTCGGGGTAGCTGTTTCCACAGGAATAATAATTTCTTGTGGTTGTTTAGGGATATTTATTTCTACTGGGATATTATTTTCTCTCTCTTGATAAGGTAATTTATTTTCTACAGGAATAATTATTTCTTGTTGTTGATTAGGACTATTATTTTCAATGCTAGGTGGAGCTTGATTATAGGGATCAAAGTTATTATATTCTTGAGTTGGATATGGTTCAAATTCATCAATTCTAGTGGTATTTCCTGGTATGTTTGGTATGTTTGGTATTTCTGGTATTGGTAAAGTTGGGGGTGGAAGAGTTTCTAATTTTCGTTCTGCTGGATAGGGAAATAAAGATAAAAATTGCTCTTGTCTTTGTACTTTAGATTCGGGGGCATAATTCCATAAACTATCATAAAAGAAGAAAGAAACCCCTAAACCGTGTTGTTTAGCACTTAAGACTTTTTCCTCGATAAACTCCATTTCAATTTGTCGATTCCTTAACCCTGTTAAAATACCAATACCTGTAGGAATTTTTCTGCGAGTTTCTTTAATTTCTGGTTTTTCTACCTGTCTAATGAAAGTTTCTAAGTCTGGGCGATAAACTTGCACAACTATTTCGTCAACAAGATCCTTTTTTACCCAGTTAAACCAATCTTGCAAATGACCCTGATAAGCTGTATCATAAGGGTTAGGAGAAACGGAAAAAATAGCGTTACTTTTCTTCGCTTTTATGGCTTGATTTAATTGAGAGACATAGGCAGTTAATTTATCAGCACGCCATTTTAACCAAGCTGGATCTTCTGGGTTAGCAGGAGGATCTTTTTCTGTTTCTTGCTTATACAAATTAACCGTATATTGATCCTAACCTAACTCACTGGGTAAGCTTAAATGATCGTCAAATTGAATCCCATCCACATCATATAAGTCCATCACTTCTAATACTAAAGAAGTAATAAATTGTTGGACTTCGGGACGAAAGGGGTTCAACCATACTACTCGCCCTGCTGCACTGATGGTGGTTTGGGTCCCATCTCGTTTCTGAGTCAACCATTTAGCGTATTTTTTGGCTAATTCTGAACTGGGTGGGGCCATGAAACCAAACTCAAACCAGGGTAACACTAATAAGCCTTTAGCGTGTGCTTTCTCGATTAAATCTGTTAATGGATCTTGGCCTTGGAAACCCCGATGCACAAAGGGTTGTATTCCTTTTTTTCCTGCGATCGCACTGGGGTAAAGCGCATAACCAGAATTCCAGACTACAGGATACACTGTATTGAAATTAAGACGGGATAATTCTGCGATCGCTTCTTCTAGTTTGGGTTGATCTAGTAGGGTTTCGGTGTCATTGGTGGTTAACCAAACTCCTCGAATTTCTGTCTTAGGAGGAGAAAAGGCAAAAAGAGGATGACTTAGTAATAGGGTACTGAAAAATGTAGCTAAAAAGAGTTGTAAAAAGCGAGATTTTAAAATAGATCGCCAACTTTGATAAAAAATAGACCATCTCATAATACAAAAAATCGAGTGTGAGTAAGAATTGTTTTATAGTTTAGGAATCATGATAATGCAAATATCATAATTATGACAATTTAAGTTGATTATTTCTGATTACATCTATGGGATAAAGAAGACTACACTGTAAGGAAAGTCTATTTGAGGGTTAATTAACGTAGAGTTTAACAGATTCGCCAAAAGGTATGTCATCTAAGTTTAATCCTCCCGAAGTAATTACCCAAAGAGTCGGTAATAATGGTTCTTCTTCGGGAAAATCTCCATAACCATCGGTTAAATAAACACAAACTCCTTCTAAGTTAGGATCTCGATTTTCTTCTACTTTTTCAAAGAAAGGAATAAAAGAGGTTCCTCCTCCTCCTTCGGGTTTAGGAATATTTTCATCTAAGGTAAGAGAATGGGGTCCATAAACATCAGCATCCGCATAATATAATTCACATTTCACATGGGGATATGATACCAAAATTCCCACAACTTCGCTTAAAAATAATTTTAATTGTTGATCCCCAATAGAACCACTACTATCCACACAAACAAAGACTTGAACCGATTCTCCTGCTACAGTATCTAGATATAAACCCCGACCAACAAAACGGCGATCGTAACCTTGAAAATCGTTAGGAGTTTGTACTAAATATCGCCATAAATAACTACGCCAATCGATTTGAGATTGGGATATTTCGTCTAATTGTCTGATAATTCCTGATGGTAATTTTCCTTGACTACTTGTTCTTTGAATTACCGCAGCTTGTTGCATAGCATTTTGCCAATGGGATGCCAATTCTTCTTTCTGTGATTGACTTAAACTATCAAATCGACTACTTTTTTCTTTTCCTTCCTGAGAATTTTGAGAATTTTGAGAATCTTCTGAATCTTCTGAATTATCTCCCTTAGAGTCTTCGGGAGGTTCGGATAATAAGTCGGGGTTAGTTAGTTCTAAATCAGGAGATTCTTGGAGTAATAAGTCATAGATTTCTTCAACACTCATTTTTTCCCATTCTGGTTTACGAACTACTCCTTCTGGTAATTCCAATAAATTTTCTTCCTTGTTTGACGCATTATTTTGTTCAACGATTAACCCATTAACGACAATATCAGCAGCAATATTCCATAAACGTCCTTCTCGATGTCCTCTTCTAATGGTATGAAGTAAGGCAGCATGGAGTAATTCATGTAATAGTAATCCGTCTTGTTGCGGTGGGGATAAAGATAATAGAAAATCGGGGTTAAAATAGATATCTTTTCCATCGGTAGCAGCAGTGGGAATGGAAGAAGATGGTCTATAATTTGCGAACAATGATAGGGTGGCAAAGAAAGGATATCTCTTCCGAACCCGAAGTATAGAAGTCTTGATGATTTTGTCGATGTTTTCAGTCATTTTAGTTAGGTTAGGGGGTGAATTTCATTATTTATTTTTAGGCAACGATTGGGTTACAGATAAAAACTATCTTGTCATAACTTGTTATTCAAAGTTTAAATAGTTCTTATTCATCTAAATTATTTTCAAGAGATTTCAGTTTTTCTCTAGCAGTTAAACGAACTGTATCATTAGGATCATTAAGTAATCTTTCTAAAATACTGATAGGTGTATTCTGGTTAATAGCAACCCGTTTACGAATTTTTTGACTGTGATCAACGGATAATCTTTCTAAGATATCAATAGATATGTTGTGATGACGAGCAACACAACAACGTACAGATTCATCAGCATGAGCAGCTAATTTTTCTAAGAGATTAATCGGTATCTTTTCATTGAGAGCGACATTACAAACAACATTATTATCAGTATTAGTGGCTAATTTTTCTAGAAGACTAACGGGGGTTTTTCCATTACGAGCAACATTATAAACAACCTTTTCATCCACATCAGAGGCAAGCATTTCTAAGATATTAACAGGTGTTTTTTCATCACTGGCAACATTATAAACAACCTTTTTATCTAGATCAAAGGCGAGTTTTTCTAATATATTAACAGGTGTTTTCTCATTACGAACCACACCGCAACGAACATCGTTATGGGAATCTGTGGCGAGTTTTTCTAAGAGATTAATAGGTGTTTTTTCATTACGAACTACACTATAACGAACATCATTGTTAGGATCTGTGGCTAGTTTTTCTAAGAGATTGAGGGGTGTTTTTTTATTCCGAACGATACTACAACGTACTTCTTTATCGCTATCATTAGCTAATTTTTCTAAGAGATGAATCGGTGTATTTTCATTAACAGCTACACTACAACGAACTTGTTTATGAAAATCATTAGCTAATTTTTCTAAGAGATTAATAGGTAAGTTTTGTTTGTTTACTAGCAAACAACGAATATAATAATTAGGAGATTGGGCTAATATTTTTAATATTTCAATAGGATTTTTGGAATTTTCTGCCAACTGTTCCATTAATTTATTGTTATAAAATAATGGATTACTATCCTCTAGTAACCAAAAATCAATAATAGGATTATTGGCCAATTCTTGAGGGAATATACCACCAATATTAACTAAAATTCCTGTTGGTGTACTGGGGTTAGTAACAAGAGCTTTTATAATATCGTAATTGTCATATTTTGCTAACTTTGTTAAGGTTTGTGGAGAACTATTAACATTTGCCGCAACTAAATGAGCCACTTCTGGAATATTAGCTAATTCCTCTAATCTTTGAGGGGAAGTGTCTTCGTTGATTGCTTCTTGTTCAAGGGGTGACAAGTTTTTATTCATTAGATATCCTATTGTACTGTAGTGGCTAATTTCTCTAATAAACTCGCAGTAGCATTGGTGTTAAAAGCTACATTACGACGAACAAACGCATCAGAATCGGTGGCTAATTTCTCTAATAAACTAATAGGACTACTCTCATTATAAGCGATACTACGACGAACAACTACATCAGCATCGGTTGCTAGTTTTTCTAATAAATTAACAGGAGTATTTGTATTAGAAGCGATGCTACGACGAATAAGTAAATCAGAATCGGTGGCTAGTTTTTCTAATATACTAGGAGGGGTGTTTTTTCTATTAGCAACCTCAAGACGAACATTTACATCAGTATCGGTGGCTAACTTTTCTAATAAATTAATAGGAGTATTCACAGCAGAAGCAAGCTCACGACGAACATCTTTATGAGTATCAGTAGCTAATTTTTCCAATAAATTAACAGGAGTATTCAAACCAGCAGCTACTTCTCGACGAACATTTGCATCAGCATCCATGGCGAATTTCTCTAATAAACTAATAGGAATGTTCTCATTAAAAGCGACCATACAACGAACAGATACATCAGCATCGGTGGCTAATTTCTCTAATAAACTAATAGGAGTATTTTGATTAGAAACTACCTGACGACGCACATCTTTATGAGCATCAGTTGCTAGTTTTTCTAATAAATTAACAGGAATATTTCTACTAGAAGCTACATTACGACGGACATCTTTATGAGCATCAGTGGCCAGTTTTTCTAGTAAATCAATAGGAGTATTGCGATTAGAAGCGACTTCACGACGGACTCGATAATCAAGAGACTGAATTAATATTTTTAATAGGTTAATGGGTGTATTAGGATTTCTAGCCAACTTAGCTGTTAATTGATTGTAACAATATAAAGGGTTGTCATCTTCTAGTAACCAAAGATCAACAATAGGATTGTTGACTAATTCTTGAGGAAATTTATCACCTAATTTGATTAAAATTTCTGTTGGTGTACTAGGATTACTAACAAGAGCTTTCAGAATATCCTCATTAGAATTTTCTGCTAACTTTGTTAAAGTTTCTGGAGAACTATTGACATTTTCAGCAACTAAATGAGCTAACTCCGAAATATCAGCTAGTTCATCTAATCTTTCGGGGGAAGTGTTTTCATTAATTGCTTCTTGTTGTAGTGTCAAAAGGTTATTATTCATGTGAATTTTACCTGCGATATTGTAGTTTTTTTCTAGCAGTGGAACTAATAGAATGATCAGAATCAGTGGTTAATTTCTCTAATAAATAAATGGGAATATTTTCATTAGAAGCTATACCACGACGAACAACTACATCAAAATCGTTGGCTAATTGCTCTAATAAATTCATAGGAGTCTTGGGATTTGCAGCTACATTATGACGAACAGATTTCTTCTCATCAGTAGCTAATTGTTGCAGTAAACTAATAGGAGTATTAGGATTTTCAGCTACACAACAACGAACAACTACATCAGCATCGCTGGCTAATTGTTCTAGTAAAATAATAGAAGTATTGGGATTTTTAGCTACATGACAACGAACACCATAGTTAGAGTCAGTAGCTAATTTTTCTAATAAAGTAACAGGAGTCTTGGGATTTCTAGCTACATTATGACGAACCAATAGATGAGAATCTTCCGCTAGTTGTTCTAGTAAACTAACAGAAACATTCTGATGCAAAGCTACATAACAACGAACACCGGAATCAGAATCAGTGCCTAACTTCTCTAATACACTAACAGGGGTATTCTGATGGTAAGATACTCTAAGACGAACATTGGCATCAGAATCAGTGGCTAACTTCTCTAATACACTAGCAGGAGTATTACTATTTTTAGCTACATCAATCCGAACTTGAGAATTAGGAAATTGAGTTAATATTTTTAATAAGTTAATGGGTGTATTAGGATTTATAGCTAAGTTGGCTGTTAACTCATTGTCAGAATATAAAGGATTTTCATCTTCTAGTAACCAAAGATCAATAATGGGATTTTTGACTAATTCTTGAGGAAATTTAGCACCTAATTCTATTAAAATTTCTGTTGGTGTACTAGGATTACTAACAATAGCTTTCAGAATATTATCACTAGCATTTTCTGTTAACTTTATCAAAGTTTCTGAAGAACAATTAACATTTTGAGCAACTAAATGCGCCAATTCCGAAATATCAGCTAATTCCTCTAATCTTCCAGGGGAAGTGTTTTCATTGATGGCTTCTTGTTGTAAAATGAAAGGATTTTCATTCATGATTTCAGTAATTTTAATAATATTAACCAAGGGCTTAATATTATTAAGCCCCTAGAGGTTTTGCTATTAGGACACTCCCATTAATTCTTTATAGTCTTGGAAGAATTCCTTGAATTTAGGATCTTTTCGGATTAACTGGGCTAATTTTCCCTGTTGTCCTTTAGCTCTCATTTGACCAATTAAATCAGTTGCGTATAACCTTACCCATTCAGGAGTAGCTTTATCGGTTAACCAGCGAAACCCATTGTAAGCTTCGTTAATATTTTCTGCTCTTACCGTTAAACCAATGGTAGTAGCATAGCGCACAGAAGGTTCAGAAGAAAAAGTGAGATACTCGCCATTTCCTGTTAATATTTCCCTGAGATTGGGCAAATTATCATATAAACTGACAAAAGCATTAAACTCTGCTGTGGCTGCTTCCCCTACTGCCGAGGTAATATCTAAGTTAACCTGGTGGAGAGAACTAGCCATTTCCCAAGAACGAGGAGACGGCCAAGCAGGTTTTTGAGGGTCAAGATAGTGTAATAGATGGGTTCGATAGGATAAAAAGGCAATAATCTGTTCATGAAAGCTATTTAATAAGGCATAAGCCTTAAAACTCTCAAAATCTACCTCTACATTCAGATGTAAAAAACGATTGGCCAAAGGAGAGGGCATAGCAAACACCGAAGCCCGGTCTTCTTTGCGGTTTCCGGCTGCCCAGATAAACCAACCCTCCGGCACTCGATAAGCCCCCACTTGTCTATCTAAAATCAACTGTTGCGCTACCCCTTGCATGGCCGGAGGTGCCATATTAAGTTCATCTAAGAAGAGAATACCTTTCCCTTCTCTGGGTAAAAACTCAGGAGGATACCAAGTAGAAAGTCCTTGGGCAGAGTTATCGGTTTCTGCAATGGCAACGGGTAAACCCCTTAAGTCTGTGGGGGCAAGCTGACTCAAACGTAAGTCGATAAATTCCAATTGATTTTCCCTGGCAACTTGAGCAACAATACTAGACTTGCCGATACCAGGCGCACCCCAAATCATGGTACTGATAGAGAGGTTATGGGTGACGAGGTTTTGTAGATAGGTTTTTAGGGCTGTGGGGGTCATTTTACGGTTGGCTTAATGAGAAAAATTCTATTTTAGGGGAGTAATCAGCAGACAGAAGCTTCAAATAACAGTTAAGCAAAGAATGTGGCGTTTTTTAACAATTGATAGCTTTAAAGTTGAATATTTACCGAAATATTAAATATTCTAAATTTTCACTCCCTAATATCACCCTACCCCGATTCGGTGTAATTCAGGTAACACCACAGAAGATTTTAACAATCATTAAAGGTACTTATACTTATTATAAGTAACTCTTTTGTTACACCCCTTTACAAAGCTTCATAGGTTCGTTAATATAGATTCATACATAACAAACGGCAAACGCCTCCGGGCAAAAAAGCCAACATCATCTGAACCTAGAAAATCAAATAGGAATTATACCAGAATGACTACTACCTTACAACAACGCGAGAGCGTTTCCTTGTGGGAACAGTTCTGTCAGTGGGTAACAAGCACCAACAACCGCATCTATGTAGGTTGGTTCGGTACTTTAATGATCCCCACCCTCTTAACTGCTACTACTTGTTTCATCATCGCCTTCATCGCTGCTCCTCCCGTTGACATCGACGGTATCCGTGAGCCTGTAGCTGGTTCTTTACTCTATGGAAACAACATCGTTTCCGGTGCAGTAGTTCCTTCTTCCAATGCGATTGGTTTACACTTCTACCCCATTTGGGAAGCTGCTTCTTTAGATGAGTGGCTTTACAACGGCGGTCCTTACCAGTTAGTAGTATTCCACTTCTTAATCGGAGTATTCTGCTACATGGGCCGTCAGTGGGAACTTTCCTACCGTTTAGGAATGCGTCCTTGGATCTGTGTTGCATATTCTGCACCTGTATCCGCTGCTACCGCAGTATTCTTAATCTACCCCATCGGACAAGGTTCCTTCTCTGATGGAATGCCTTTAGGAATCTCTGGAACCTTTAACTTCATGTTCGTGTTCCAAGCTGAACACAACATCTTAATGCACCCCTTCCATATGTTGGGTGTTGCTGGTGTATTCGGTGGATCTTTATTCTCCGCTATGCACGGTTCCTTAGTAACCTCTTCTTTAGTTCGTGAAACCACCGAAGTTGAATCTCAAAACTACGGTTACAAATTCGGACAAGAAGAAGAAACCTACAACATCGTAGCTGCTCACGGTTACTTCGGTCGCTTAATCTTCCAATACGCTTCCTTCAACAACAGCCGTGCTTTACACTTCTTCTTAGGTGCATGGCCTGTAATTGGGATCTGGTTCACCGCAATGGGTGTATCCACCATGGCGTTCAACTTAAACGGTTTCAACTTCAACCAGTCTATCCTTGACTCTCAAGGCCGTGTAATCGGAACCTGGGCTGACGTATTAAACCGTGCAGGAATCGGAATGGAAGTAATGCACGAGCGTAACGCTCACAACTTCCCCTTAGACTTAGCTTCTGCTGAGCCTGTATCCGCTCCTGCAATCAATGGTTAATTCCTTGATAAAAACTAAATATTAGCAAAAAAGCACTCTCAGAAATGGGGGTGCTTTTTTGTTGTGGATAAGTAATAAGGAAACAGCAATCACGAAAATTGACGGATAACGTTATACGTCATCAAAGTGTAATACTATAATTGTCATTGGTGAGGAACGAGGAATCTCTGTAAGGGTCTAAAAATGAAGGATGATAGAGAGAATGGCCTAAAATAGAAACAATCCCCCAAAAAGCTATTTAGGGGACAGAAAAACATAATTAACTAATAAGGAGTATAACTCATGAGCCAAACACCAATAACGGTACAGTATCGCTAAAATTAAACAGATTAACTCAACCCATTTCTTTTCCCGTATCAACTCTGCGACCATCTGTACCAACGAGACAAGACTTTTCATTGTCTCGGTAATACTCTCCAAAATAGCCTTAAAATTCTCTATCGTTATCAGTCTACAGTTTCACCTAGATTATAGCTACAAACCCAAGTTGGATGTAGAATAAATATTGTAGGGGAAATTTTTTAAACCGTTGATTTACCCTTCTATCTTCTTCAACTCCACTCCCTAAAAAACTTACTCTGACTTTGATTAATAATTTTTGTACCAACACTTGAAAAAAATTAATTATTCATGCTTAAGATAACACTAACTAAAATAGCAACGGCAGCAATGACTAATACACCTAATGATACATTTAATTGCTGTTTATTAGCATCTTGATAACCCTTTATTTCGCTTCTAATAGCGTTTATTTGTTCATCGGATGATTTTTTAAATACTTCTAGTTTTTCATCGGAAACCTGTTTATATAAATCTAACTTTTCTGAATAAAATTCCAGTCTCTCAGCTAACATCTTATCATTGTTTTCTAGGATAGTTAGTTTATCAATAATTGTTTCAAATTCTCTTTCTGTCATTTTCTCATCCTCAAATATCAACTCACTATCTATATTATAACTCAGTAATCTAATTATTCATACTTAAGATAACACTAACTAAAATAGCAACGGCAGCAGTTACTAAAACCCCTAATGATACATTTAATTGTTGTTTATTAGCGTCTTGATAACCCTTGATTTCGCTTCTAATGGCGTTTATTTGTTCATCGGATGACTTTTTCCATGCTTCTAGTTTTTCATCAGAGTATTTTTGAAGTTGTTCAAGTTTCTCATCAGATATCTGTTTATATAAATCTAGCTTTTCTGAATAAAATTCCAGTCTCTCAGCTAACATCTTATCATTGTTTTCTAAGATAGTTAGTTTATCAATAATTGTTTCAAATTCTCTTTCTGTCATTTTCTCATCCTCAAATATCAACTCACTATCTATATTATAACTCAGTAGTTTATTTTTGAATCTGAGTTATCTTCTCATCGGAAACCTGTTTATATAAATCTAACTTTGAAGAAAATGCCTTGAGTATTCGCACTCGTGCATCAGGTGAGTTGGGGACAATGCCCGTCGATGAGGTGATAGAAAAATTAAGCGATGCTATCACTAATCATCGGAATTTTTAGCTGTTTGGGTGGGCATTGCCCACCTTAATGTTGCATCTAGAAGCAATTCTCAACTATATTAGTTAGGTTTAAAGCTAAGGAAGATCCAATTAAAACTGTTTTTTGGCATAGTATGTATTGAAGAACCTTTTATATTTACTTTTTTCTCTTTTTGTGTCGTTTTATAAACCTATTTTGCGAAGACATCAAAGAAACCCCAAGTTTTTGAGACAGCCACACTTCAAAATTATGAATGGGATAAGAACGGGCTGCGATCGCAGGATCTACCATAGGTTCTACAAGAATAGTAAACATTCCCATACGGTTTCCAGCCAAAACATCGGTAAATAAGCGATCGCCCACCATGGCCACTTGAGGAATGGGTAATTCCATAGCACGAATAGCTTTTCTCAGTTTCCGTCGAGAAGGTTTGACTGCTCCTAATAAATAGGGCAACTCTAGAGAGTTAGCGATACGCCCAATGCGACTTTCGCTTAGATTGTTACTAACTAACCAGATAGGAGTTTTCTGTCGAATGTGCTGTATCGATTGTTTCAACTCTTCAGAAACATGAGTTTTTTTGAGAGGTACCAGGGTTTCATCCACATCTAAGACTAACCCTTTAATGTGATAATGATCCAAAATCTCTTGGCTTAAACCAAGGATGGTATCCCCTAAAATTAAATCAGGCTGCAAAAGTTTGGCCTTAGACATAAATTTTTTAATTAATAGTCAAGATAATTGGCTGGATAAGTCTATTTTTTAGAGATTAACTGGATACAATAAGATTTAATCTCTTAACCTTAGATGATTATCCATCTCTACTTTCCCTATTTTACTGGATTTACCTCCCTTAGAATCGATAATCGTTACTGGAGTTTTCAAGTTGTTAAATCATTTACACTTATTTAATAATTTTTTATTTATCTTCATAAAGAATTATCACAATACACAAAAAAAAGTGGCTCATTGTCAAGGAATGTAAATATACTTAGGTGATTTCCACACTTGAATATACCTGCTTTTCCAATTATTCCCCCCTTTTTAAGGGGGGTTAGGGGGTATCGTAAGGGATCTCCTTTATCAGAAATCACCTTATGCTTAAGAACTTATAGCGTTTCTCGGACTCAATATATACACCTAATATCGCGCCTCCGAACTCCGAACTCCGAACTCCGAACTCCTAAAACTAGAAAACTGTGTACCTCACAAGTATGAGAAGTGCTATATTAGGTTTTTCTAGTGGAAAAAACTCCTTTTAAACTCTCAAGAATAAAACGTAACTGCTCACCGCAACAAAAAAGTCTTATTGAAAAGCACTACAAACAACATCAGTTGAGTCAACAAAAATATAAGCCCTGTGATTTAGCGTAAAATTTAAGCTAATTTATTACGGCTATTTTAATGACTAACATTCCCAGAATCAAGTCTTTTAAAAACCTCAAATAAAAACAACAATATGAGAAAAAAAAAGAATAGTAAGATAGTTTTTTGTTAGCGGAGATTATCCGCTAACCTTGTTTATTTTTGTGCAGAGAGATAGGGCGATCAAGAAAAATCTATCCCCCATCGGCTCCGGAGCCTTTTACATCTCTAATCCTGGGGGACTCCGACCAGCTAATGAAAATAATTCGCATAATTGGACAATGGCATTTTGCCCCTGTAATCTCATGGTCTCTAAAAAACTGAACATTTGGGTGACTAACTCTGCACCCCAGTCGCTTCTTGCTCCCCCACTTACTTTGCGGTGAATGACAATGGGACGTAAAGCTCTCTCAGCATCATTATTATCTGGTTTGACTTCAGGATAAGTTAGAAAGGTGAACCACTCTTCCCAATGACGTTTGAGACGGTTAATCAATCTTTGTGCATCATAAGGCCATCCTTTTTTGGGAGTTGCTTTAAAAATCTTTTGCAGTGAGTTCTCGACTTCTGTTCTTTTGGAGCCTAAGTCTTCAAGGGTTAAATTTCGAGCATGATAATGACGATAATGGATACGGGCGGTTGCTAAAACTTGCTGTACATCGGCAGCAAATTCTCGATTCGCTTGAAAACGACTGGTTTTAAGGGACTCTAACTCTCGTTCTAAATGTGCCAGACATTTCTGTTTGGCTATCGCACTTTGTCTAAAGTAGGCACTATAGCAGTCACTGGTGAGGATGCCCTTAAAATCTGCTCCTAACAATTTCTCGACTTCTGCGGAGCTTCTAGTGGGAGCCAACATCAACACACAGACCTCATTTGATGTGGCTACCCAAACCCAATACTTGATGCCATCGATGCAATAACTGGTTTCGTCAACACATCGGATTCCTGGCTGCTGGATGTACTTTAACCACTGTTTGGTCAAGGGTTCTAAACTTTCTTGAAACCATTTGTGCATTTTGGCAAGGCTCCCTTGAGAAATGGGAATGCCAAAGACATACTCTATAAAATGTTCCTGTTTACGCCATGTAAGATTACCCCCATAGCCAAGCCAGCCCACGATGCTACTTAATCGCGCCCCATAACTGAATCCTTCTTTAACTCCCAATGGAATAGGACTGTAATCTGACCATCCACAACTAGGACATTTATAGAATCCGCGACGATATTCCCTGATTTCTATGGGTTGGTCTACTACTTCAGCCACTTGCTGGACTTTTTCGGGAACTACTTCATCTCGTTCCACTGAACCCCCACAAACAGGACAGTTTTCTAGTTCTAAAGGGACTATCTTATCGGGCTGACCAAAACCATTACGGGTCTTCCCTGGGTGGTCATATTTTGGTCCGCGTTTAAATCCTTTTTTGCGTTTCTTTTTGTCAGAAGGCTTTTTTAGTGGGTCTGATGATGGGGGGACTGAACTGTTTTTTGAGTTACGGTTTTTTAGCTTATCTCTCTCTTCTTTCAATTTTTCAATTTCTTGCTGTTGTGTAGAGATTTGTTGTTGTTGCTGGTCAATCAGTCTTTGTTGAAGAGATAACTGTTGTTGTGCCTTGACTAGCCACTCAATCATGAAGACATTGTTCGCCAACTGTTCATCGGCGATAGCTCTAACTAGCTTTGAATCAATGGTAGCATTTGTGGTCATAACCCCCACTATACATAAAAATCCCCGATTTTACCTTTATGTTGTCAAGACAGATTCTTTATTGCGGTGAGCAATTACAATAAAACCAATTAATAAACCGAATAAATGACTTAACATACTTACTTGAGGGAGGAGGTAATCAGAGATTAATTGTACAATAATAACCACGACTATAATTGAGAGTCTTTTGCCGTTAATAGAAGACTTTTCATGTAACCATCTCCTTAAAAATATTGCAGTTAAACTGCCTACTAAACCCATAACTGATGCCGAAGCACCAACCAGAATATAGTCGAGTTTACCAGTATAATGAGCGAGATAAGAAAAGGCAGACATTGAGCCTATTCCACTGAGAAAATAAATAGTAATATAATTATATTTATTACTGATCTTTTCTACTAAATTTCCGATAAAATACAGTGCTAACATATTCATTGAAAAATGTCCCCATCCATAGTGAAGAAAATTAGAGGTAATTAATCGCCAAAATTGACCTTCCCAGACCACAACAGGAACTAAAGCACCTAATTCATATAAAGTTTCAATATTTTCACTACCACCTAACCTGAGTTGTGTAACAAATACCAAGCCATTGAGAATGATTAAGAATAGAGTCATTTTTCAATTTCTTATACTAAAAATGTTGGGGGTGACATTTCTTATTGTATCTGAATTTAATCAAGATTTTTATAAACAGTATTTAACTGAAAAAGAGAAACCTAAAAGCCACAGGAATAATCTAAAATACTGTTGCTTCTAGGATTAATAAAATTGCTAATTTCTCCGATTAAGAATTATTAGGAAAAGTCAATTCAAACTCCTCAATTAGTTCATCGAGTTCCTCAAGAGCTTGTTTAACATCGACTCGCAAGATTCCTAAATCTGGTTTTTCTAAAAGTTCCACTAAAAATCCTCGTTTACCCTCAATCAATTTGACTTGTTCCTGGATTGTTTCTTTATCCATTCCTTTAAACCTAAAATGAACACCAACTCTAGGATAAACAATCTTGAGTGTTCTGGTCTAGTCTTGACTAAAAATTCTCTTGAAAAGAAGTTATCCTCTTTTCAGAAAGACCGATCACAAGGATAATGAAGTTTGATAATAAAATTTAAAGCGATCGCTCAACACAGGAATTATATGTTACGCAAACTTTCATTAGCACGAGTCGGATTGACAGTCGGAGGAATTTTAACCATTATTGGCTTTGTGGCCTATGCTGTGGACAATCCTACCCTCAATTTAGCAGGATTTTTCTATGGTGTCCCCATTTTATTAGGGGGACTGGCTCTTAAGGCCGCGGAATTAAAACCCATTCCCTACAGTCAAAGCACATCCCCAGAAATTATTGCTCTAAGAGAGGAAAAAGCTACCCCAACTCAAGACCAAATTCGTAAAGATGTCACCCGTTATCGTTATGGACAAGAGGCTCATCTTGATGATTCCCTAGAAAGGTTAGGGTTGAGTCCTTCGGATGAAGATCGACCGGTATTAGTAGCTATTCGAGAGGAAAATATTGAGGGAAATTATGGTTTAATCTTAGAGTTTGATTCACCTTTTATTACCTTAGAAACTTGGCAAGATAAAAAAGAAAAGATTACCAAGTTTTTTGGACCTGATATCACTGTCAGAATTGATCCCAAAGAAGATAACGAAATTGATATTTTCTTAATTAGCTCGAGTAAGACTCAAGAAGGCTAAAACAAAGGTAACAGGAATATCTCCTGTTACCTTCGTAAACTAATAAATTTTCTAGAGTTTACTTAAGACATTCTCTCTAAAATTTTCTGGACGATTTCCATGCCACTAATGGCCTGCCAACCGAATAAACCAACAATAGCCATATTAAGAGTAATATGAGTATAACGGGCTAATTCATTGCCTTTCTGCATCAAAGGAGAGAGAGAAGCTGAAACCGCAATTAAAGCAGTCATAACTAAACCAATTAGTAAATGGGGACCGACGAATAATCTACCGTTGTTGATATAGGTAATAGCCATACCGCCCATATTACCTAATACCATTAAACTTAAGACCACTGAACCCATTTTATAGTGTCGGTTGCGAAAATCTTTTTTTACTAATTCTTTTTTGATATCTTTATCAACAAAGCGAATTCTTCGCCATTGAATCCCTAAATATAGAGCGTAAATGGTAAGGGCGAATAGGGCCCACATGAGAATAGGATGGCCAAACTGTGACCAGACTTTAACTTGTTCTGGAATATTCATAGACATTAAAGTGTTCTCTTAACAGGGTTTAAGAGTAGTTACAAAACTTAACTTAATATCAATTGTATACTATCAAGTGGTTTGACACAATCATAAGGTGAAGCAAAATTTTCAGGAGTCCTCTCAAAATGCTGCTCAAAATGCGTCAAGTTATTGTTGTTTTCTCTCTCAGTCTTCTTTTCTTAACATCCTGTGCTACTCAGGCCCCATCAAGGTTTGAACAAGCGCAGCAAGAAAGTTCTCAGAGAGGTAGTAGTGCGGTTGTTAAAGAATCAGAGTCTGGGGGAAGTTTTAATAAGTTTTTCCCCCCTTCTGGTGGGGGATATGAGCGTGTGTATACCCAAGAGAAAAAAGGTTTTGCAGAAGCAAAGTTGAAAAAAGATGGTAAAGAGGTGGCTGTATTAGCTATTTCTGATATTCTCAATAACCCCAGTGCTGCTAAGAAATTTGAAAAAAGTAGCCAAAAGATTAAGGGTTATCCTGCTGTTTCTCAAGGTAAAACCGGAACCGCTGTTTTAGTTGGCTATCGCTTCCAGGTTAAGGTGTTATCCCGTGATTCCTCTTTTTCCGAAGGCGATCGCCAAACCTGGTTAGAAAAGTTTGATCTCAATGGGTTATCTAAAGTTCAATAATTTCTACACCTATTACATGATCAGCTTGTGTCTACAGTCAAGGAGCAGCTTCTCCTGGGACATAAGCTGATTTTTTATAGTATTTTTGATCTAAAAAACAGAAAAATTAAACCGTTTACACGAAGTTATACACGAAGTTATACATTAACGCTAACATTGCAAAGGTTAAACAGGGGCATAATAGTATAAGTAGGGGAAAATAACTACGTATAATCCTAGACCATGAAAACAGTTAACATTCTCAATGTCGCTATCGATAACCTTTGTACCAAAGAACTACTGAAATCTCTCGCTCGCGAAGGGGGAGTGGTAGTTACCCCTGATGTGGATCATTTCATGAAACTCCGTCATGATGCCGAGTTAAGGGAAGTTTATCAACAGTCAGATTATCGGGTTTGTGACAGCAAAATTGTTCAGTTTGCTTCTCGCTTTCTAGGGACACCCATTCGGGAGAAAATTTCGGGATCGGACTTGTTTCCTGCTTTCTATGAATATCATAGAGAAAACAAGGATATTACCCGGATTTCTCACAAATTAATTTGAAAGCCCAATCCAGAGATGAAAAATGATAATTTTTAGGACTAATAGAAATTTTGAATATAGATGAATAAAAAAATTGACTTTGATTATCCAAAAATTGAGTTTAAGAGGGAATAATTATATTAACTTTTGATTTTCTCCACGATAAATAAGACTAAATGAAAGTATCAGTCAGTCAACAACTTATGATAGATATCTTTTTTAAAAAACAACTTATTCTACTTATCCCGTATTAGGAATAGTTTTAATTCTTTTGTTAGCAATAGATAAAATATCTTGATAAGGACAAGCACTAGCTATAGCGATAATAATTCTTCTATAACTAATCTTTATTCTGGCTCCCAACTTAAGAAGATTTAGACGTATTCTTCCCACAGTTGCTTTAGCCAATGAAGTTTTTTTTAAACAGTGTTGACGAAAAGCATTTATGAGAACATAAGCCCAGGAATGTATCCATAATCTTAGTTGATTACTTTGAAATGTTTGAGTTGAAGTTCTATGAGCTAACAAGTCTAATTGTTGTTCTTTAATCCGATTCTCCATCTCGCCTCTCGGACAGTATTTTTTTGTATAAAGTTTTGAGGGTGGAATTTTTGAAGCGGGCAAAGATGTCACCACATGGCGCATTTTTAAGCCATCACTTCCATAACAAACTTTTGTCACTACTCTTCTTTGACAACTCCATGACTTTTCTGTTTTATAACGAATAGAGCGATACCAAGTAGAAATTGGTACTAATTTTTTAACTTCTTCTAAATCTTCTTTTTTCTGAAATAAACTATCCATTAATTCAGTTATTGGAGCTAGTTTTTTTTCATATTCATGTTTGGCTTTTTCAATTACATCATCCGCTCGTAACTTAAGAACGCCATTTGTTCCCATAGCTATAACATAATCAACTAAAGGCTGATTTTCACAAAAATAGAAGATTTCTTCACGGGCATAGGCACTATCACCCCTAACTAGGATATGAGTCTCTGACCATTTTTCTCTAATTAGTCCGATAATTCTTTGTAATTCGTCTAAGGCTCCATCGGCTGGATCTACATTAGACGAACGAAGTTTAGCAACTAATAAATGATGCCCACAGAAAATATATAAAGGAGCATAACATACTCCGTGATAATAACTATTAAAAAATGCCCCTTCTTGATTACCATGTACTTGGTCATCCGTGACATCCATATCTAATATAATACTTAAGGGAGGTTTTTTATAAGACTCTAAACAAAATTCGACAAAAGATTTTTCAATGGCTTCAAAGTTGGGTTCTATTTTATGATAACGACTCGTTTTTTGGTCGAGAATAGTCTCAGGACAATATTCCAATCTATTAATTGTACTTTTTCCAGCTAACCATCCCTTTTTATCTTCAAGTTCATTAAGCTTTTCTAAAGCGATCTTAAGGGCAGGATCGTGACGTAATTTATCATGGTCATTGACATCTTCATAGCCTAAAATAATTCCATAAAGCCTTTGTGCTAATAACTCATGAACGGAATGATCTACATAAGATTGATGACGATGATCTTGAAAACAGTTACCAAACTTCTCGGTAATTCCCAGTTTTTTATCCAACTCAGCTATCCAGACAATCCCCGCATCTGAAGTGATTATTCCCCCATCAAAATTAGCGATTATTTCTTTTCCTTTCTGTTTACTAAAGTTGATTACTTGACGAGGGGTTCGGGGATGACTGGGACTCATTAAATCAGTTTAAGGTAAATTGCTTTAATAATTAAATTATAGCATATTTTATTCTAACAATCTAGTACTATTAGAGATTTTATTAATAATTTTTTTGGAAAAATGAGTGATTGATTTATCTTTTCATCTTTGTCTAATTCGGGTTGATTTTAACTTAAAATCTGACAACAGACTGTTGGTTGGGGAAATCTGCGATCGCTCTGTTCAAACCCACTTCCTGTAAGGCTTCTGTGTTTGGCGATCGCAGATTTTGTGAGAAATTCGGGAGAAGCTAAAATTAACCCGCCCTATCCATTCCTAACCCCTCCTGAAAGGAGAAGGCAGAAGCTAAAAACTGTTAATTACTTAAGTTATATCATTTATCGAGATAATAGGGTCTAAAACCTGGCTTTTTAAAGCGAAACGTTTTTGAGGCGAGGCTTAAATCCTCGTTTCAAAAACAACTTCTGTACGATAGTGCCGGAACGTAGTGAGGAACTCCTGACTTCTGACTTCTGACTTCGTTAATCCCTAACCACTTTCCTTGTTCATCATAATTAAGCGATCGCGGGTATCCTGCTGCATTCCAGACTGTATCAAATATAGGTTTCATGACTTGATATAAGTCAACATTATAATCTTCTATCATTACTTCTGGGAGTATTAAATTATCTCGATCAATTGGATTACCAAAAGAACGCCCAAATCCTGGATCATATCCCATAATGTAACCCCTTATGTTAATAATTGTTGTAAAAACGATAATGGGTGTGAAATCGTAACTGCTCACCGCAACAAAAAAGTCTTATTGAAAAGCACTACAAACAACATCAGTTGAGTCAACAAAAATATAAGCCCTGTGATTTAGCGTAAAATTTAAGCTAATTTATTACGGCTATTTTAATGACTAACATTCCCAGAATCAAGTCTTTTAAAAACCTCAAATAAAAACAACAATATGAGAAAAAAAAGAATAGTAAGATAGTTTTTTGTTAGCGGAGATTATCAGCTAATCCTATGTATTTTTGTGCAGAGAGATAGGGCGATCAAGAAAAATCTATCCCCCATCGGCTCCGGAGCCTTTTACATCTCTAATCCTGGGGGACTCCGACCAGCTAATGAAAATAATTCGCATAATTGGACAATGGCATTTTGCCCCTGTAATCTCATGGTCTCTAAAAAACTGAACATTTGGGTGACTAACTCTGCACCCCAGTCGCTTCTTGCCCCCCCACTTACTTTGCGGTGAATGACAATGGGACGTAAAGCTCTCTCAGCATCATTATTATCTGGTTTGACTTCAGGATAAGTTAGAAAGGTGAACCACTCTTCCCAATGACGTTTGAGACGGTTAATCAATCTTTGTGCATCATAAGGCCATCCTTTTTTGGGAGTTGCTTTAAAAATCTTTTGCAGTGAGTTCTCGACTTCTGTTCTTTTGGAGCCTAAGTCTTCAAGGGTTAAATTTCGAGCATGATAATGACGATAATGGATACGGGCGGTTGCTAAAACTTGCTGTACATCGGCAGCAAATTCTCGATTCGCTTGAAAACGACTGGTTTTAAGGGACTCTAACTCTCGTTCTAAATGTGCCAGACATTTCTGTTTGGCCATCGCACTTTGTCTAAAGTAGGCACTATAGCAGTCACTGGTGAGGATGCCCTTAAAATCTGCTCCTAACAATTTCTCGACTTCTGCGGAGCTTCTAGTGGGAGCCAACATCAACACACAGACCTCATTTGATGTGGCTACCCAAACCCAATACTTGATGCCATCGATGCAATAACTGGTTTCGTCAACACATCGGATTCCTGGCTGCTGGATGTACTTTAACCACTGTTGGGTCAAGGGTTCTAAACTTTCTTGAAACCATTTGTGCATTTTGGCAAGGCTCCCTTGAGAAATGGGAATGCCAAAGACATACTCTATAAAATGTTCCTGTTTACGCCATGTAAGATTACCCCCATAGCCAAGCCAGCCCACGATGCTACTTAATCGCGCCCCATAACTGAATCCTTCTTTAACTCCCAATGGAACAGGACTGTAATCTGACCATCCACAACTAGGACATTTATAGAATCCGCGACGATATTCCCTGATTTCTATGGGTTGGTCTACTACTTCAGCCACTTGCTGGACTTTTTCGGGAACTACTTCATCTCGTTCCACTGAACCCCCACAAACAGGACAGTTTTCTAGTTCTAAAGGGACTATCTTATCGGGCTGACCAAAACCATTACGGGTCTTCCCTGGGTGGTCATATTTTGGTCCGCGTTTAAATCCTTTTTTGCGTTTCTTTTTGTCAGAAGGCTTTTTTAGTTGGTCTGATGATGGGGGGACTGAACTGTTTTTTGAGTTACGGTTTTTTAGCTTATCTCTCTCTTCTTTCAATTTTTCAATTTCTTGCTGTTGTGTAGAGATTTGTTGTTGTTGCTGGTCAATCAGTCTTTGTTGAAGAGATAACTGTTGTTGTGCCTTGACTAGCCACTCAATCATGAAGACATTGTTCGCCAACTGTTCATCGGCGATAGCTCTAACTAGCTTTGAATCAATGGTAGCATTTGTGGTCATAACCCCCACTATACATAAAAATCCCCGATTTTACCTTTATGTTGTCAAGACAGATTCTTTATTGCGGTGAGCAATTACGTGAAATCATTCATTAAACTGGACAACTTTAGATATCTTTTAAGTCCTTGAATCAGAGTATTTTCATAACATTGATAGATAAAATAAGAATTTTTTTGGGGTGAAAAACTAGAAAAATCAGTGCTTATAGCTTCGATAATACGATTTCTAAATATTTGAGTATATGAAATGTAAGAGTTGTTCTCATAACTCTCGTTAAATATTAAATATCCCTCTAAATTGTATTTACGTTTAAAACCGCTATAATTTTCATAATCTAAGGGTGTAAATAATGAGGTATACTCACAATTATTCTGACGATAAATTTTGTCAATATCACTAATACTTATTGAAGAACTCAAATCAAAAGCATTCAAAGGAATTAAATGTAAAACTAATTGTGCATCTTTTTCTAAAATTATTGGAGTTTCTTCAGCAATAATCATACTGAGACGTTCCCGACGAAAATCACGAATTCTATCGATCAAACCTTGAGAAACTGTAAATGATGTTCTAATTTCATCTACATCTAACTGATATTTACCTCCCGAATTACGAGAATAGAAACGGGACGAATTCTTATAAGTTACCATGTGAGGTAAAGCAAAACTGCGAGGAATATCAATGATGATTACATAATTATTATTTCTTAGCTGAATAGGTTGTATTCTTATCCCAGGAATACGAGGAGAAATACCATCACGAAGTATATTATCAAGACGTAAAATTTCCTTATCGATATCATTAGTTTCTATACCATCTATTTTAATAGCAATACCTTTATCTTCTGTAATTCCAAAAATTAAATTTCCACCAGACGCATTAGCAAAAGATGAAACATCATACAAGAATTCTTTTTTCTCAGCATCGCTATTTCCTGATAATTTCTCTTTATAATCTAATGTTTTTGCTTCTGCTACCCCATTATCAATTAATTCTTGTAAATCACTTTCAGTAATTTTATCTAAAGATTTTCCATTTAATAACATCTTAATATTCCTAGTATAGTCACTATCTAAATAATAACAAATACATTTAAAATTGTTTTGTGTCAGCTACAGCAGCAGCAATAACATCATCAGTTACCCCATGTTTTCTTAAACTCTTAATGAATGAGAAAAACGTTCTATAATATCATCTAGATTTAATATTTCATCAGTGAGTAAATGTAACCATCTTCTAGCTGATATTCTTTCTAGATTAGGGATTACTTCATCAATTATACTAATTGGAAAGCTTCTATCAGAACCTAAATATTTGGCTTTTGATTTATATTCAAAAGACTCAATCTTGTTATTTGTGCCGTTTTTTAATAGAGAGAAACGGAAAGATTTTCTCATTACATCTTCTATCTGTTTAGGTAAGATAACAAGATGTGTATAATCATCAAAAAATATAGTTAATTTTTCAAAAGGAATTGCTCTTAGTTCTGAATACTTTGAATTAAAAAATCCATTAACAAGTCTTAATACTGTAGTTTTTCCTACGCCATTTTTACCATGAAGGATAGTAATACGATCTGACATATTTAGAGATATTTCATGATCAAAAATCCCAAACAGTTTATTAACAATTATTTTTTCAATTCTCATGTTTTTGTTCCCTATCTATCTTATTTTTACTTGTTTTCTTCTCTTGAGTTTTGGCACTAACTTTAGTAGCTTTTGACCAAAATTCTAGATCGGTTTCAGGTGCATCAGAAAAGTTGATTTCACCATCATAAATTGCTCGTATTTGTACTAATTCTTCATCGGAAGGTTGATAAGGATTTGATAATTTACGAATAACCATAATTATTTTTCTTTTAAATGATTAGTAACAACTTGATCAATTTCTTGGGGAGAAAGAGAATTAGAATATACTTGAGTAGAAGGATTAGATTTTAAACGATCTACATAAATATAAAACGCCTCTTTGTCCTCTTGATGAGTAATAACATATTGACGTAATTGATCTTTGCTCATGTTATTAAAATCTGGTTTCATGTTAAAAACTCCCAATCTCCATTACGATTAATTAATATCTGAATATCATTACCTGCCAAAATAAATAATTAACCGTCTCTTTCATCAAGACGTACTAAATAAATTGGCTGATAAGTATTGGTTAAGGACTGACATAAATAAATACATTTTTGTCCTTGTTCATTGGTGGGTAAAATTTTATCTTACCTCCTATACTTGATGATAGCTTAATGATATAACAAAAAGGTGGGCATTGCCCACCCTACGAATGTTAGGAAATATAGTCTTGCAACGCTTTAACTTCCAAGGGTTCTGTTTGTAAAGAACGAATGGCTGCAACAGTTGCTTTTGCCCCTGCTATAGTGGTAATAATGGGTAATTTATAGTCTAAAGCAGTGCGACGAATGCGACGACCATCGGCGTGTGAATCTTCTCCACTGGGGGTATTAATAATAAATTGAATCTGTTTATTTTTGATCCAATCTATCACATGGGGACGACCTTCGTGGAGTTTTAAAACTACTTCTACCCCTTCTATTCCGTTCTCTTCTAAAACTTTTTGTGTCCCAGATGTTGCCACTACTTTAAATCCTAAATCAACTAAATCTTTCACCACGGGAACCGTTGAAATTTTGTCCCGATCGCTCATAGAAACAAAGACAGTTCCTTCGGTAGCTAAATCAACCCCGGCTGCAATTTCTGCCTTAGCAAACGCCTTACCAAAGTCCTCATCTATTCCCATTACTTCACCCGTAGAACGCATTTCGGGACCTAACAAAGTATCTGCACCGGGGAATTTTTGGAAGGGTAAAACCGCTTCTTTGACAGCAATATGACGGGGAACAAATTCTTCGGTTATTCCCAACTCTTCTAAGGTTTTTCCTGACATTACCAAAGAAGCAATTTTTGCTAAAGGACGGCCAGTTGCTTTGGAAACATAGGGAACCGTTCGAGACGCGCGGGGGTTCGCTTCTAAAATGTAAACTTGTTCCCCTTGAACCGCATATTGAATATTCATTAAACCGACAACTTTTAAACTATTCGCAAGCTGAGTTGTCCAAGTACGAATAGTCTCGATAGCATTGCTTGAAAGAGTGGTAAAAGGAACCGAACAAGCAGAGTCTCCAGAGTGTACCCCTGCTTGTTCAATATGTTCCATAATGCCACCAATAACCACTTTTCCAGTAGCATCACACAATGCGTCTACATCCACTTCGATCGCATTTTGAAGGAACTTATCAATTAAAATAGGGTGATCCGGTTCAACCTGTACTGCATAAGTCATATACCGTTCCAACTCTTCATCAGAATAAACGATCTCCATCGCGCGTCCTCCCAATACATAGGAAGGACGTACTACCACAGGATAACCAATACGAGAAGAAACCACCGCAGACTCTTCATAACTGCGCGCAATACCATTAGGAGGTTGTTTAATATTGAGATCATTGAGTATCTTTTCAAACCGTTCCCGATCTTCTGCTGTGTCGATAGAGTCGGGAGAGGTTCCCCATATTTTAGTTTGTACGGGACATTCGGGACTATCGAGGTATGTCTGCAAGGGGACAGCTAACTTTAAGGGAGTTTGTCCACCAAACTGAATAATAACCCCCACCGGGTTCTCGGTTTCGATGATGTTTAAAACATCTTCTTTGGTCAATGGTTCAAAATATAAGCGATCGCTAGTATCATAATCCGTAGAAACGGTTTCCGGGTTAGAGTTAACCATGATGGTTTCAAACCCTGCGTCACTGAGGGAAAAAGACGCATGACAACAACAGTAGTCAAACTCGATCCCTTGGCCGATGCGGTTGGGGCCTCCTCCTAAGATCATCACCTTCTTTTTCTCAGTAACAGTCACTTCTGTTTCTTCGGGTTCGTAGGTGGAATAATAATAAGGGGTATACGCTTCAAACTCAGCAGCGCAAGTATCCACTACTTTATAAACAGGAATGATCCCTAAACCCTTACGATAGTTTCTTACCTCATCTTCTGTGGTTTTCGTAGCAAAAGCTATCTGGCGATCGCTGAACCCTTTTTGTTTAATAGCGCGCAGATCAGACGCTGTAATATCATTTAAGTTGGTTTGTTTGAGAACTTTTTCCGTTTCGATGATGTCCTGTAACTTATCCAAAAACCAGATATCTATTGCTGTCAACTCATGAATTTCTTCTGGTGTCATGCCTAATCTCATGGCATGATAGATACTGTAAACTCGTTCCGGGTTGGGAGTGCGTAAGTTAGAGCGAACTTGGGATAGAGAGGGTAAGGTTTCTGTGCGATCGCAGCCAAACCCATAGCGTCCGGTTTCTAGGGATCTTAAAGCTTTTTGGAAGGACTCTTGAAAAGTGCGTCCGATGGCCATTGCTTCCCCCACAGACTTCATCTGGGTAGTTAAAATAGCTTGGGAACCAGGAAACTTTTCAAAGGCAAAACGAGGTATCTTTGTTACCACATAGTCAATGGTGGGTTCAAAGGATGCGGGGGTTTGTTTCGTTATATCGTTGTTTATTTCATTGAGGGTGTAACCCACTGCTAACTTAGCGGCAAACTTAGCAATAGGGAACCCTGTCGCTTTCGATGCTAAGGCAGAAGATCGAGAGACACGGGGGTTCATTTCGATGACGATCACATCCCCATTAAGAGGGTTAACAGAGAACTGAATGTTAGATCCACCGGTTTCTACACCAATCTCTCTTATAATAGCTTGGGAATAGTCTCTTAATCTTTGATACTCTTTATCCGTCAAAGTTTGCGCAGGTGCAACGGTTATAGAGTCCCCAGTATGTACCCCCATAGGGTCAAAGTTTTCGATGGAACAGATAATGACCACATTATCCGCTAAGTCTCGCATTACTTCTAGTTCGTATTCCTTCCACCCTAATAGAGACTTTTCCACTAAAATTTGAGATACAGGGGACGCATCGATACCAAACTGCGCCATTTCCTCAAATTCTTCTTGGTTATAAGCAATACCTCCTCCTGTCCCTCCTAAAGTGAAAGCAGGACGTATAATCAAGGGGTAAGATCCTATTTCTTCGCCGATCGCTTTAGCTTCTTTGAGGGTACTAGCGATACCAGAAGGGCAGACAGGAACTCCGATCTTGTTCATTGCTTCTTTAAACAAGTCCCGATCTTCTGCCTTTTTAATAGCGGGTAATTTTGCCCCGATCAGTTCTACATTATACTTATCCAAAACGCCATTTTTTGCCAACGCTACGGCAACATTAAGGGCAGTTTGTCCTCCCATTGTAGGTAATAACGCATCGGGACGTTCTTTGGCAATCACCTTTTCTACCATATCCGGGGTGAGGGGTTCGATATAGGTGCGATTGGCCATTCCTGGATCGGTCATAATAGAAGCAGGGTTAGAGTTGACCAATACTACCTCATAGCCTTCTTCTCGTAGTGCTTTACAGGCTTGAGTACCAGAATAGTCGAATTCGCAAGCTTGGCCAATAACAATGGGGCCTGCACCCAAAATTAAGATTTTCTTTAGGTCTTCACGGCGTGGCATAAGCGTTCTTGTAGAGTTAGATAGAATAAACCGAACTTATTTTATAGTCTGTCCTTCCCTTTCTTCTTGTAATCTAATCCTTTATTTAGGTTTAAGGGTTTTGGGATTGTAGGGAGATAAGATAAATACATTACTGTCTACAACCAGTCTGAATAGTATAATTTGAGCAAAACTTAAATTATTTACACGAATTAGGATTATAAATGAACAATCAAGTGAATTATAATAAAATTACCTTGACTGAACCTTATCTCTGTAAAATCTAACATCATCAATCAATATTATGCTAAACGAAACCAATCTAGAAAAAAGATTAATCGATATTGAACAAGCGATCGCTGATATACAAACTAAGATTAATGAGCAACCATTATCTAATAACTGGTTAGAAAAGATAACAGGCTCAATTTCTGATGAATCTGCTTTTTTAGAAGCATTAGAATATGGGGAAAAATGGCGTAAATCTGAAAAATTAACGGATGAAATAGATGAGGAAAAATGAGATATTTATTAGACACTGATCATATTAGCTTTTTACAGCGAAGATCAGGAACAGAGTATATAAAATTGCTGACTCGAATTAATCAATATCCTGTGGATGAGTTTGCTTTTTCTATTATTAGTTTCCATGAACAAGTAATAAGCGTTCATAGTTTTATTAATCGTGCTAAATCAACCACTGATGTTGTTAGAGGTTATAACTTACTATCAGAAGTTATTCAAGGATTTTCCAATGCTCATATTTTATCTTTTGATACCCAAGCAGCAGAAACTTTTATTCAATTAAGAAAACAAAAAGTTAGAATCGCCACAATGGATCTAAGAATTGCTTCAATTGCACTGTCAAAAGAATTAATATTATTAACTCGTAATGTTCGTGATTTCCAACAAGTTCCTAAGCTAGTAATAGAAGATTGGACAATTTAATATTAATTCAAAAATAAACGGAACGTATTTCATTTTATCATAATCTGAATTATTTATTTTTCCATCTCATGATTCTGCTTTCATTATATGATAAGTGAATTATAATAAGATTACCTTCACTTAACTTCTGTCTATGAATACTAATCCTCTAAACCCCCTAATTACTCAAAAACAACTCTATGATCAAGATTTTTGTTTATGGATAGAACAAACTATTAAACATATAAAAGAACAAGAGTTTGATAAAATTGACTGGGATAATGTTATTGAGGAATTAGATAGTTTGGGTAAGTCCGAGAAACGAGAACTAAAAAATCGCTTAGTTGTTTTATTAGAACACCTATTAAAGCTTGCTTATTGGGAAACTGAAAGAGAGTACAATCAAAGAAATTGTAAAGGAACTATTAGAGAACAAAGAAGACAAATTTTATTATTGCTTGAAGATAGTCCCAGTTTAAAAAACTTATTTTATGATAGTCTTCCTAAATGTTACAGTGATGCAAGAAAAATTGTTCTAGATAAGACTAATCTATATGATAATATTATTCCTATAGAGATTGCTTTTCCCGTTGAAGATATTTTAAATTATGACTATTTACCATAAATTATTAGAGGAGTAAACAGTGAATTGGTTTAGAGATAGATTCAATAATTTTCGTTTAACAGGTTCACAAAATAACAATAGTTTAGAACAAGAAATTGAGCAACGAGCTTATGAACTTTGGGAACAAGCAGGAAGAGAAGAAGGAAGCTTTGATTATTATTACCAAAAAGCAAAACTAGAACGAGAAATTAAACCAACTGCTTATTTACTTTGGGAACAAGCAGGAAACCCTAAAGGAAAATTTCACAAATATTTGCAGCAAGCAGAAAGAGAAATAGAAATTAGATTAATGACTTATTTTCTTTGGAAACAAGATGGACAACCAGAAGATAAATATGATTATTATGAAGACTATTATTGGGAAGAAGCAAAACAAAAAGTTAAGTTTAAACGATTGTCAATTGTATATAAACCTTTTTATTTTGTTGTTGGCAAACCTTACTATTTTCTAGAGAGGAAAATCTTAGAACCAGGGTTAGCATGGACAGATAAACAAGCTTTTTTTGATATTATAGGAAGGTTAGGGAATTTAGCTATTGTTATTGGTGTTATTAGTTTTATTTTTACAGAAGATTACCGTCGCAATGCTGAAGTTTTTTCTGCTTGGCAAACTATTACGAGTGCTGAGGGACAATCAGGAAGTGGAGGAAGAATTGAAGCTTTAGAATTTCTCAATTCTCGACCTTTAAAATTACCATTAATTGGGTTTACTAAAGAATATTGGTACTGGGATAAATGGAGTAATCAATGTAAAAAAAACATGGCGTTTAGGTTATCGGTTTCCACGACAAAGTTTAAGCGGTTTATCTGCACCTAATAAAGCTTATCTTACAGCAATTAATTTATGTGGTGCTAATTTATCGAGAGCTAATCTACAAGATGCTTTTTTATGGAGAGCTAATCTACAAAATGCTAATTTATGGGGAGCTAATCTACAAGATGCTGGTTTATCGAGAGCTAATCTACAAGATGCTAATTTATCGAGAGCTAATCTCAAAAATGCTGATTTAATAGGAGCTAATCTCAAAAATGCTGATTTAATAGGAGCTAATCTATCAGGGGCAATTTATGCCGATTCAAAATCAAATTTTATATTACAAATAGGCTTAACTGATTCTATGTCTACATTAATACTAAAGTGTTCAACGGATAGTTGCATAACAACTTTCTCTGATGATTTTGATCCCAAAAAAGCAGGAATGATTTTAATTAGAAATAAGAAAGATTATGAAAAATGGAAAAACTTTCGTCAAAAAAAATCACCTTATTAAAGTAGTTTTGGCAAAATTTAATAAGTTAACAATCTTATCTGAAATAATATTAATTTGCCCACTAAATAAGCTATATGTAAAAAATATGAAAGACAGGTATTTTTATGTTATTATAAGAGTGATAACGAATTGATTTAACAAAGGAAAAAATAGAATGTCACAAACTATTCAATTTCATCAAATTTTAGAAATGATTGATAGTCTTTCTCTTGATGAACAAGATGATTTAATCAATATTATTCGACATAGACAAATTGAAAAAAGACGGGAAGAAATTGCCAAAAATATCGTTCAAGCTCGTCAAGACTATCAACAAGGAAAAGTATTTCGAGGCAACATTGATGATATTATTACAGAATTAAACAATGACTAAATTAATTATAAGCCCATCCTTTAAAAGAGCTTTTAAAAATATTATCAAGAAAAAGCCAGAGTTAAAATATAAAATTGAATCTAAACTAAGGTTACTGTCTGATAATCCCTATAATCCTATATTGCGCACCCATAAACTAAAAGGAAAATTATCAGGGGCTTGGGCTTGTACTGTTGAATATGATTGTCGTATTGTGTTTTGTTTTGAACAAAATCAAGAAACCTTAGAAGAAGAAATCAATTTAATCGATATTGGAACCCATGATGAAGTTTATTAATAGTAGAGTAGGGTGCGTAAATAATTTTAGGGCATGGGCTTAATAATATTAATCCCCTACAAATGTTGTAAATTTATATACTTTAAAAGTTAATAATAAAATACACTAAACAATTTTATCATATTCAGCATGATGTCCAATCCAAAACCAAGCTAACTCATCCTTATCTTGAACTGCGATTGCTCTATAATGAATTCCGATCCGAACTGACCAAAATTGACCAACTTTTTTAAAATGTAGTGAGGGATAATAGGGATCTTGTTTTAGCTTTTCATAACATTTATCTGCTAGTTTTTGTATATGGGGTGGTAACTGTCGATAATAATACCAAAAATCAGAAGTTGCACGATGTTTCACAAATCTCTACACTTCCCTTCTCTTAACTCTTTTAAAGCTTTTTCTGCTAGTTTATCAAGTTTACCTTCTGTAACATCTTTTTCAAATTTTCGATCCCATTCTTGTGCATCAAATTCAGCAAACCAAGTCCGAAAATTAGCTAGATCGTGATCAGAAAGTTCCCTAACAGCTTGTTTAATTTCCGTTAATTTTGTTTCTCCCATAAATTTTTAGTCTTTAATCTCTAATTATATTAGTAATGATTGTAGCAAAGTCTTTTGAAAAATGCTTTAATCGCAACAAAATATTAACAATTCGTTTAGTCTTTATCATTGAGAATCGATTCTAAAATTTCTGGATTCATTCCATTAGCGATCGCTTGTTTACTTGCTTCTTCCATTACTTCTAGTAAAGGTTTGGGACGGATAGCTTTTTTTAGCATTACATTGAGAAACATTGAGATTTTTTGCTGTTTTTCAGGTTCAGTTTCTCGATAAGCTTTAGCAATTTCATTATCAACTTCAATGGTTATTTTTGACATTATAATTTAGCGATTTAATTTGACACGAATCTACTCTATTGTATCATAAGATGATATATTACAGAATCAAAAAATTAGTAAATTCGATATCTCCGTAAAATGTAACATCATCAATTAATATTATGTTAAACGAAACCAATCTAGAAAAGAGATTAACCAATATTGAATAGGCGATCACAACTTCAGACAAATTTTATAATAAAATGCTAGACTAAGATTAAAGTAACATTATTTTAAATATGGCTAAATACATAACCCTTAACCAAGCACAGAAAAAATTATCTCAATTACCTGATGAAATCATTGACGAACCCATGATTATTACCGATAAAGATAAACCTGTAATAATAGCTATGAGTCCATCACAATTAGATTCTTTGTTAGAGACTATTGAAATTTTGTCAGATCAAGAATTTTGTCAACAATTAAAAATAGGAATAGAAGAATTGAATAGAGGTGAAACATTTAGTTTAGAAGAAGTTAAAGATGAATTAGGATTATAAATGAGCAATAATTTAGAGTATCGAATATTATTGACCAAGCAAGCAAAACAGCTATTAAAAGCAATTAAAGATCGTCGAGAACAAAGCTTGATTTTCAAACGTTTAGAAAAGCTAAAATCTGAACCAGAAAAACAAGGTAAAGCACTAACCAATGAACTAAAAGGATATCGTAGTATTCGTGCAGTTGGACAAAGATATAGAATTGTTTATCAAATTAATGACCAAAATATAACAGTTATAATTGTTGCTATTGGGAGACGTAAGCAAGGAGACAAAAATGATGTTTACGAAGTTATGAGAAGTTTATTATCAGAGATTTCACAAGAAGAAGAATAGTTTTTGTATATGGGGTGGTAACTGTCGATAATAATACCAAAAATCAGAAGTTGCATGATGTTTCACAAATCTCTACACTTCCCTTTATCTTAGTAATAATTGTAGCAAAATCTTTTGAAAAATGCTCTAAAATATCCTAATTACAACAAAATATTAAAAATTAGTTTAGACCTTGTGATTTTCTGTTATACTCAGTTTGGATTATAATTAATAACAAAAAATCACCTTATGAAAGTAAAAGTTATTATCCATGAAGCAGAAGAAGGAGGTTTTTGCGCAGAAGTTCCTGCACTTCCAGGTTGTGCAACCCAAGGAGATACTTTCGAGGAATTATTACAAAACCTTTATGAAGCAATAGAAGGTTATCTATCCGTCGATATTGAAACCATTAAAACTGATGATAAGACTCGTATTCTTGATATTGCTGTATAATTTATGAAGTCTATTTCTGGTAAAAAATTTGCTAAGATTCTAGAACGGAATGGTTGGATAAAAGTTAGAGTCTAAGTAAGTCATCATATCTATGCGAACCCCAAGAAAATCAATAAAATTTCTCTTCCTATTTATGGAAATAAAGACCTAAAACTTGGCTTGTTAAAACATTTTATGAAACAAGCAGAACTAACAGAAGAAGATTAAAGATCAACTAAATAATTTTATCCTATTTAGCATTATTTACAATCCAAAACCAAGCTAAATAATCATCATTTAGGTTACTTTTTATTTTTTTATGTTACAATTAAGGATGATTTGATGTAGTAAATAAATAAAGGTTTAGTAACTGTGGTTATAGCACCTCAAATAATGTCATTAGAAGACTATTTTAACTACGAAGACGAGACGGAGAATCGTTATGAACTAGAAAATGGAGAATTATTAACTATGCCTCCTGAGAGTGACTTAAATCTTCGTATCGCTTCATTGTCATTTGCTTATTTTGCTATCCAAGGAATTCCCTCTTATCGTTTAAGAATAGGGACAGAAATCGTAGTCACAGGAAGTAAAGCAACCGTCCGTTTACCAGACTTAATGGTACTATCAGAAGAGTTAGTAATAGCATTACAATCTGCAAGTCGTTCAACAATTACAATGGATATGCCACCTCCTCAGTTAGTGATAGAAGTGGTATCACCAGGGAAAAAAAATAGAGATAGAGATTATCGTTATAAGCGATCGCAATATCAAGCTAGAGGAATCTCTGAATATTGGATTGTTGATCCCATTGAACAAAAAATCACTATATTTAACTTAGTAGAAGGATTATATGAAGAAAGAATATTTAAAGAAGATCAGGCGATCGCTTCACAATTATTATCAGAACTAAATTTAACATCTCAGCTAACAGTAGGCAAAGTTTTATCTCAATAATTAACAATGGACAATTGATAATTGCCCATTGAAAAGAAGATTAAGGAATAATTAGAATGGGACAAGGAGCCAAATTAATCACTAAATTAGTAACACTTTCAGAAGATCCTTCCGCTGTCAAACCGAGTCCCCGTGATCCCATGACAATTAATTCCACATTGGTTTCATCGGCCACATCACAAATAATAAACGGGGGTTTTCCTTCCTTTTCAATAACTTCTGCTTCGATCCCTTGCTCAGCAAACAAAGCTTGGGCCCCTTGTAATAATTGAGCCACTGCTTCAGTAGAAGTCATGATTCCTCCTTGAGAAACCCCTTCACCATCGGGGTTTTTTTCAACTACCGACAACAAAATTAAACGACTGTCATAAGTCTTGACTAGATTAATAACTGTTTCAGCCGCTTCACGGGTTTCTCGACTTTGATCCACCGGAAACAAAATTGTTTTAAACATAACTTAATTCCTCTTTTGGAAAGCAATTCAGGTACAATCAGCAACACCATGCGATCATCTGCTCCCATCTCAATACTACTCGAATAAGCTTAAAAACTTTAGGAAATGGGAAGGGTGGGGAGGGTGGGAAACCTGGGAAGCAATATTAATATTTTGCTCCCCAGTCACCCAGTCACTCAGTCACCCAGTCACCCAGTCACCCAGTCATCCAGTCACCCAGTCACCCAGTCACCCCAGTCTCCCAGTCCCCCAGTCTCCCAGTCCCCCAGTCTCCCCCATCCTCATTTTGCTCTCTCAGAGGTTACCCGCATTTCTCACAAATTCTGCGATCGCTAAACTTCAAACCATTATGTAGTCTGAGTTTAACCTTGATTTGAGGGGCGAGTAAAAAATAACAGTGTGCCATTTTAAGCGATCGCTTGAAAAATAAGCCACATCTAACCTCTAGCTGATTACTGATCAGTTTGTGAGAAATGCGGGGTTAGGGGTGTTGTGTTTAGGTACAAGCTGATTTAATCTTTTTTTAGCATCTCTAAGCAATCATTGGAGGATATTAACTGTGTCTAAGAAAACGATCGCCAATTTATCAGCAGCGGATCTCGCTGGAAAACGAGTATTAGTAAGGGTTGATTTTAACGTTCCTTTCGACAACGGAAGCATCACCGATGACACCCGTATTCGTGCAGCTTTACCCACCATCAAAGAATTGATCAGCAATGGGGCAAAAGTTATCCTCTGTAGCCACATGGGTCGTCCCAAGGGTAAAGTAGTTGATAGCATGAGTTTAACGCCGGTTGCAGCCCGTTTAGGGGAGTTATTAGGGCAAAAAGTCACCATGTGTGATGATTGTGTTGGAGAGTCCGTTACAGCCGCCATTGGTGGGCTAGAAAATGGTCAAGTTGCTCTACTGGAAAATCTCCGTTTCCACTCAGAAGAAGAAGGTAACGATCCCGAATTTGCCAAGCAGTTAGCAGCTAACGCCGATTTATACGTTAACGATGCCTTTGGAACTGCTCACCGCGCCCACGCTTCTACTGAAGGGGTGACACACTATTTAAGTCCTAGTGTTGCTGGTTATTTGATTGAGAAAGAACTGCAATATTTACAAGCTGCGATCGAAAACCCCCAACGTCCTTTAGTGGCTATTATCGGTGGTTCTAAAGTTTCTAGTAAAATTGGTGTAATTGAAACCCTACTGGAAAAATGCGATAAGCTCATCATTGGCGGTGGCATGATTTTCACCTTTTATAAAGCCCGTGGCTTAAATGTTGGTAAGTCTTTGGTAGAAGACGATAAGTTAGAATTAGCTAAGTCTCTCGAAGCCAAAGCCAAAGAGAAAGGTGTGGATTTCTTGTTACCTTCTGATGTAGTTTTAGCCGATAACTTTGCCCCTGATGCTAATGCTAAAACTACCAGTATTGACAACATTGAAGACGGTTGGATGGGCTTAGATATTGGCCCTGATTCCATTAAACTGTTCCAAGACGCTTTATCTGATTGTAAAGCAGTCATTTGGAATGGTCCGATGGGAGTATTTGAATTCGATAAATTTGCTGCTGGGACCGAAGCGATCGCCCGTACCTTAGCTGAGTTAACCGGCACAGGAACCACTACTATTATCGGCGGTGGTGACTCTGTTGCTGCTGTTGAAAAAGTTGGTGTGGCTGAGAAAATGAGCCACATTTCTACTGGTGGTGGTGCTAGTTTAGAACTGTTAGAAAGTAAAGTTTTACCTGGTATTGCTGCCTTAGACGAAGCGTGAACTACCCCAACTAAGCTCCGTTTCTAATATCAAAAGGTAGGGGCGAACGGCCGTTCGCCCCTACTTGATTTAGACAAACATGACAAGTCTGAGAACTAGGGACCTAACCACGGAAACCTTGTACTTAGAAACAGGGTCTTTAAAACATGATCAAGCAAACAACCGTAAAACAAAAGTTTTTACTCTACTTAATTTTGAGTGCGATCGCAGTAGCCATGCTTTTTCCCTTACTATGGTTATTGAGTACCGCCTTAAAATCCCCCACAGAAGATATTTTTACCCATTGGTTGCCCACCCAACCCACCTGGAATAATTTCCGTGTCGTCTGGCAAACCTATCCTTTCGGACAATATCTCTGGAATAGTACAATTATTGCCGTTTTAACCGTCTGCTTAAACCTACTATTTTGTTCCTTAGCAGCTTATCCTTTAGCTAGACTTGACTTTCGGGGAAGGGATAGCATTTTTGCCGGGGTGATCGCCACCATCATGATTCCTTTTCAAATTGTCATGATTCCCTTATATATTCTCACCGTGCAGTTAGGTTTACGTAATACCTATTTAGGGGTAATTTTTCCCAGTTTAGCCTCAGCTTTTGGCATTTTTCTCCTACGTCAAGCGTTTCAAGGGGTTCCCAAAGAATTAGAAGAAGCAGCAAGAATAGATGCTTGTTCAGAGTTGGGGATCTGGTGGCATATTATGCTACCGTCGATCCGTCCTGCTTTAGTCACTTTAGCTATTTTCGTCTTTATTGGTTCCTGGAGTGATTTTTTATGGCCTTTAATAGTCTTAGATCGCCCCGAATACTATACCTTGCCTTTAGGGGTGGCTAAACTTGCCAGTGCCTTAGATTTAGACTGGCGAATGATTGCTGCTGGCTCAATTATCTCTATTATTCCTGTGATTTTCTTATTTGTCTTTTTGCAACGCTATATTATTCCCACAGAAACAGGAAGCGGTGTCAAAGGGTAACGAAGATAATATTAAGCCTAATTGCCCATCTTTCAAAATTTTATGTTATGCTTTATATAAATATAAACTCGTTTATTGCCCAAGTTTGTCCTTATCCTTAACAGTACCAAAATCTGTAGACTAAATAAAAACCCAACGGTGCGTTAAACAGTTGACAAACAATTCAAGGGAAGCAACTATATCACAGGAGCCTTCTGCCTGATGGACTATTTAGAAAAAGTTCTAGAAAAGCTTAAAGAATTAGCACAAGAGCTAATCGAAACCTTACTAGGCCCTCAAGCCGAAACCGAACCAGAACTTATCCCCATTCCAGTTAACGACCCACAGCGTCGCCGTAATGGATAAGTAGGCTTGGTGTGTTAACTCAGTCTTCCGAAAAGCTAAGTATCCTGGTAGTTCACGGACCGAACCTGAATATGTTAGGTGTTCGTGAACCAGGAACCTACGGTAATGTCACCTTAGAAACTATCAACTGTCTTCTCGGCGAGAAGGCGGAATATTTAGGCTGTAGCTTATCTATAGTACAATCCAACCAGGAAGGGGACTTAGTGGATGCTATTCAAGCCGCCTTGGGTCAACATCAAGGAATACTTATTAATGCCGCAGCTTATACTCATACTAGCGTTGCTATTCGGGACGCTCTATCTGCGGTGAAAATACCAACGGTAGAGGTTCATTTAAGTAACATTTATCAAAGAGAAAGCTTTCGCCATCATTCTTATATTGCTCCGGTTGCAGTAGGACAGATTAGCGGTTTTGGATCTAATAGTTATCTCTTAGGACTAGATGCTTTACATCATTATCTTAACCAAACATAGCCATCTTGAAAGATAATGGTTGAATAAAGCAGTAGGAATTGCTATGTGGTTAATTGTATTAGGATTGATGTTAATCGGAACAGTGATTAATGTGTTGCAAAATCAGCAACCCATTACCCTTTATTTTTTGGGAACTGATAGCAACACCGCTTTATTTTCACTGCAACTGCCATTGGGTATTTGGGTAGTTTTATTTACCCTAGCAGGAATCATTACCAGTGCCTTGATTCAATTTTTGAGGCGATCGCCTGTTGCTTTTTCATCCAAACCACCTCGTAACCGTCGTCCTCCTACTCCAGAACTCCCTGAAACCCCATATTCTAGGCCCGAACCTCAAAAATCTGATTGGGAAACCTCTCCACCGCCAGAATGGGAAAATAGCACAGAAGAAGAGGAAGATGAGTGGGATATTGAAGAACCTCCCACAGAAAACACCATTCCCCGTCAACCCTCTAGCATTAAAGATACAGACTCAGAGTTTGAGGTGAAAAAGCCCCCCAAGGCTGTATCTCAAGAAGGAACAGTATACTCCTATACCTATAGAGAATTAAGCGATCGCATCTCGTCTCAACCATCTCCAGACTCTCCTAAACCGAAAAAACAGCCCTCATCTTCTCAACCGAGTCGGGATGTTTATGACGCTCAGTATCGTATTATCACCCCTCCCTATAAACCCTCTCAAGATCCTAATGATGAAGATGAGGAAAATTGGGTTTGATTGACACTGCTACATACTATTCAAATTGTCTTGCTCATGTTCTATAAATTTTTGTACTTTATGACGATACTCTCTAAGAGTAACATCTACCCATTCTCGATCATCGCTATTAGCGACAATATGAACAAAAGCGTCTCCTGCGTCGGGTAAAATTAAGACCCAGTTATCATTTTGGGGATTAATAATTTTGACCCCATCGATTAATTCGAGTTGTTCATGATGATGAATTTCTACTAAATAACGCATTAAAGCCCCTTTAATCTTCCAAGGACAGCGTAAAACGTAGGATTTATGACAAATACGAGGTAATTCTGCCTGAATTTGTACCAGCGATCGCCCTTGAGTAGCCAACATTTCCAATAATTTCGCTAAACTAAACATGGCATCGAACCCAGGATGTAACTGGGGAAAGATAAAGCCGGTGTCTCCACTTCCCCCCAAAGAAACGTTAGAATTAGCTTGTGCCGCTTCCATCAAGGCAGTGGGGTTAGATTTAGTGCGAATCACTCTACCATCGTGACGACGGGCAATTTGTTCAACCGCGCTGGATGCTTCCACTGGAACCACCACAATACTACGGGGATAAGCAGTAAAAATAGTATTCACCATCAAAGCCGTTAACCATTCTCCTCGGATGGGTAAGCCAGATTCATCTACTAGGATAAACTGTTCTCCATTAGCAGAAACCTGGGCCCCTAAATTCGCTTTTACGGCTTCAACCACCTGGCCCAGTTGATGGAGTAAGGACTCTCGTTCCTCAGTGGGAACCGAAGTTTGACGGAGACTAGCGTTGAGGACAATGGCATCACAGCCAAATTTAGTGAGAAGTTGCGGTAAAATCGCTCCTGACACCCCATAAGCGTAGTCAATGACAATTTTGGGTTCACTGTTACTAATGCTGTCAAGATCCAGTTGGGTTTCAAAAGTTTGGCGATAGGTTTCAATGATTTGTGCAGGATAGGCCATAATGCCAATATCAGCAATACCAACCCGTCGTAAATCTTCTTTAAAATAAGCCCCTTCAATTTTCTTTTCTTGGGACTTAGAAATATTAATACCTTCGTCGTCAAAAAATTCGATTAAAATGTGATCCATGCGATCGGGATGGGCCCGTAAATGAACCCCACCGGATACCCCTAACTTGGGGGTCATGGTACGGGAAATAGGTATAGCCGTGGCTTCGAGGTTTTGGATATCGATACCCACCGACATCAACCCAGAAATCAAGGAACGACTAATCATGCGAGAAAAACCCCGTTGATCCCTTGACACCACCACTTGTGATCCTGCTTTGAGGGTTGATCCATAAGCGGCACCCAATTTCACAGCAAATTCCGGGGTAATATCGATATTAGCCAATCCTGTCACACCCCGTTGACCAAACAAATTGCGATTGGCTGTGCTACCCCAAATTAGGTTAATATTCAAGATGGCTCCCGATTCGATGCGTTTACTCGGCCAAACTCGTACATTCGAGCTAATTTGTGCTTCTTCTCCCACAATAGACAAAGGTCCAATAATTGCCCCTTCTAATACTTGGGCCCGACGGTCAAGACGGGTTCCTCTAGCAATAACACAGGCGGCTAAGTAGGATTCATCGCCAATGGTAACACCATTCCAAATAATCGGTCGTTTTAAGTCAGAAACTGCTCCGATGGTGACGTTATCACCGATGACACAGCCTTGTTCAATCACCACCCCAGAGCCAATCCGACAGTTATCACCAATCAGTGCAGGAGGTTCAATTCTGGCCGTGGGATCAATATAAGTATTTTGTCCCAACCAGATCCCAGGAGACTCTTCAGTATAGGCAAAATAAAGTTTAACTTTTTTTTCTAAAGCATCGTACTGCGCTTCTCGATAAGCATCTAGATGTCCGACATCGCACCAGTATCCTTCGGCAATATAACCATACATGGGTTCTCCTTTGGCAAGGAGAAGGGGAAATAAATCCTTGGAAAAGTCGCTTTCTTGCTTTAGTGGAAGGTATTCAAGCACCTCCGGTTCTAAAATGTAGGTACCTGTGTTAACTGTGTCGGAAAAAATTTCGCTGGAGGAGGGTTTTTCTAGAAAACGACTAATTTTTTGCTCTTGGTCCGTGATAACCACCCCAAACTCCATAGGGTTAGGGACACGGGTAAGGACGAGGGTGGCCTTAGATTTTTTTTGACGATGAAAGGCGATCGCAGCTTGGAGGTCAAAATCGGTGATACTATCGCCACTAATGACCAAAAAGGTGTTCTGTAGCAGATCCTCAACGTTTTTTACACAACCTGCGGTTCCTAGTGGTTGTTCATCCTCCACAGCGTAGGTTATTTCCACTCCAAACTCTCTGCCATCTTGAAAATAATCCCGCATGACATCGGGAAGATAATATAAAGTGGCGATAATTTCTGTTATGTTATTTCGTCTCAGTAAATTAATAATATGTTCTGCAATGGGGCGATTTAATATCGGTACCATCGGTTTAGGTAAATCGCAGGTCAATGGACGTAGCCGAGTTCCCGATCCACCAGCCATTAGCACTGCACGCATAAATCCTCCTCAATGGTTTATTTTGGTGACTTTTTTTGACAATTTCAGCTAAAATCTTTCTCCTCTACCATAGCTTATTTTCAAAGGAATTCCTGCTCTGACTGAAGCAGTTGCATGGACTATACTTAATATAAAGTACATATATTGGTTAGACAGATCATGATCGGCGATAGTCCCTCTTTAAGCGAAAATTTACATCCAACCCATCAATCTGATTCTGACCATTCCATAATTGTTAGTCTAGAAGAAATTACAAAAATCTATGGAAGTGAGAATACCAAAGTCAAAGCCTTAGACAACATTGAGCTAACTATCGAAAAGGGAGAATACTGCACTATTACGGGAGCGTCAGGCTCAGGAAAGTCAACGATGATGAATATCATTGGTTGTCTTGACCGCCCCTCTTCTGGACAATATCATTTGGATGGGATAGATGTGTCTCAACTGCCTGATTCCCACCTAGCCGGTATCCGTAACCGTAAAATTGGTTTTGTTTTTCAACAATTCCACCTTTTACCGCAAATGACTGCCTTGGAAAACGTTATTCTGCCAATGATTTATGCTGAGGTGTCTCCATCCGAACGGCGGAAACGCGCCCTAGAAGCTTTGGAAAGGGTAGGTTTAGGTAATAGAGTTAACAACAGGCCCAATCAACTTTCAGGGGGACAACAACAACGGGTGGCCATCGCCAGAGCGATCGTCAATGAGCCTGTGCTGCTCCTGGCTGATGAACCTACGGGAGCCTTAGACTCCAAAACCACTGAGGAAGTTTTAGACATTTTTGAAAGCCTCTATCAAGCAGGTATTACTGTGGTAGTTGTTACCCACGAGTCAGCAGTAGCTCGCCATTCTCGTCGAGTTATTTGGTTTCGGGATGGTAAAGTAATTCATAGCAATCTTAACCCCCAAGAATTACATTCGGTTATCGATTAAGAAATGTTGCGGAAAAGAGAAAAATCAGGGATAATATAGCTTTAAGATAGTCATATTTTTTTTATATCAAACTAAAATTTCATTTTTTCCTTACTTTTGAGTTCAGAGGCAATTAGTAGACGCTTGTGACTTCGCAAACAACCGAATCTCATTACCCCAGTCCCAACATTCAACAGCAAAAACGCTATGATGCTGCTGAGATCGCCCGTTATTATCGTTCACGTCCTTGGGAAGTGATCCAACGAGCCGCAACTATTATTTGGTCTTTCGGCTGGTTTTTGCTCCATCTACAATGGGATAACTGGTTCAATCCCGATCAAGACAACAAACAAAAATGCGCCACCAAACTAAGGCTGATTTTGACCTGTTTAGGACCAACTTTCATTAAAGTTGGACAGGCATTATCAACCCGTCCTGACCTAATTCGTCCTGATTTTCTAGAAGAACTGATTAAACTCCAGGACCAACTGCCACCTTTCGATAACAAAATTGCTTTTTCTATTATAGAGAAATCTCTAGGTATTAGCATCACTCAAGCCTATCGAGAAATTTCCCCCGATCCCGTAGCAGCAGCCAGTTTAGGACAGGTTTACCGCGCAGTGCTACACACAGGGGAAGAAGTGGCGGTTAAAGTACAACGACCCAAACTCAGACCCATTTTAACCCGTGACCTTTTCCTAATGCGTTGGGCAGCTTGTCAGTTTGGTCGCTTCTTACCCCTAAATTTAGGTCACGATTTAACCCTGATTATTGACGAATTTGGGGTTAAATTGTTTGAAGAAATCGACTACGTTAACGAAGGCAGAAACGCCGAGAAATTTGCGGCCAACTTCCGAGAAGATGATGACGTTAAAGTTCCGGTTATTTACTGGTCTTACAGTAGCGATCGCATCTTAACCTTAGAGTGGATACAGGGTTACAAATTGACAGATCCCGACAAAATTATCGCAGCAGGATTAGACCCCTATGCGATCGTGAGAATTGGTGTAACATCTGGGTTAAGACAACTGTTGGAACACGGATTTTTCCATGCTGATCCCCACCCTGGCAACCTATTTGCTACCCTCGATGGGCGCATGGCCTTTATTGATTTTGGCATGATGGATCAGTTAGAGGAAAATACCAAAGAAACCATTGCCAGTTCCGTTGTGCAGTTAATCAATCAAGATTATAATGCCTTAGCGAGAGATTTTGTACAGTTAGGTTTTTTGACCCCTGATACCGATATTGACCCCATTATTCCGGCATTAGAAAGGGTTCTAGGCAATGCGATCGGTCAAAGTGTGGGAGATTTTAACTTCAAAACCATCACCGACGATTTTTCGGAATTGATGTATGAATATCCCTTCCGAGTTCCGGCCAAATTTGCCCTAATTATTCGCTCACTAATTACCCAGGAAGGATTAGCCCTCAGTCTTGATTCTGAGTTCAAAATTGTGGAGGTGGCCTATCCTTATGTTGCCAGACGGTTACTAACCGGAGAATCGGCACAACTGAGAAGACGACTCTTAGAAGTGTTGTTCAAAGATGAGAAGTTCCAGTGGCAACGATTAGAAAACATGATCAATATTGCCCGTTCTGATGGACAATTTGATCTCTTGCCAACGGCACAATTAGGATTACAATATTTGTTATCTGATGAAGGAAGATATTTACGTCATCAATTATTGTTAGCCTTGACAGAAGACGATCGCTTACACACCGAAGAAGTACAACGTATTTGGGCGTTAATTAGTGACGATCTTCAACCCCAACAATTATTTGGTGTTGCTGTGAAGGCGTTTCAACAATTCTCTAGTGTAGGAGTTGCTGCCATTCTTCCCAAAGCCGATTTCAATTAACCTATTATTCATTCAGGTTTTTCATGTACTATTTACCTCAGCCTCCTTATTTCCTAATCTTTGCCGGTTTATTCATCGGTCTCACCTGTGGTTTAGCCTTTGAAGCTACCCTAAAGTCTCAAGTTAAAGCCATGTTGAATAAGCCAGCCGATCAAATGCTGAAAGGTTCTGGATTACAGTTACCTTTTTTTGGTATTTGTGTTGGTATTTGCGTATTTCTCTCTTCGGGATTAGAGATTTTTATTCTTAACCGTTGGCTATCTTATGGCCTGTCTTTACCCATGACTATTTTTATTGCTGCTTTAGTATGGATTCAACTAGCAAGCGTATTAAAACAGTTAAAAGAAGGCGGCTCAAAAGCGATTGACTTAGACGCTTTTTATTAATTAATTCGACTTATAAGATAGGTAGGGGTCAACGGCCGTTGACCCCTACTTTTTTAACCAGGGGGCCAGGATAAGGAACGACCTCCTAAAATATGTAAATGAAGATGATCCACAGTCTGTCCTCCATCATTTCCATTGTTAATAACCACGCGGTAACCATTGTTTAACCCTGCTTGTTGGGCAACTTTTTTCACAGTGACTAAAAGATGTCCTAAGAGGTTTTGATCATCTTCTTGCGCTTCTTCTAGTTTCGGGATAGGTTTTTTAGGGATAACTAAAATATGGGTGGGAGCTTGAGGGTTAACATCAGTAAAAGCTAAGCATAAATCATCCTCATAGACGATATTGGCTGGTATTTCTCGCCGAATAATCTTACCAAAGATTGTATCAGTCATTGTCTCATTCAATCACTAACAATTCTCTTATTTTATCATTTAGGGGCTTCCTCTCAAGCGATCGCATAACCTTATTCTGTATCTGGATCAAGTCAGGGACTATAATAGATAATTAAATAGTTTAACAGGAGAAGAATCAAACATGAATCAAGGTAAAATTGTTGCTGTTATTACCGGCGTAATTTCTATCTTTCTAGCAGTTGCTTATTTAGTTATCGTTCAATTACTGGACTTTCGAGGTGAAATGATTCCGGCACCAACCTTAGAGATGATCTTCAATCTTTTGTAAATTATCAATAATTGTAACAGTTTGCAGACATCCTCTAGGAGTTCTCAAACTTTTCTCGTTACACTGGATAACTATATCTGCGCACCTTCGCTTTTTTACGAATTTTTTGCTATGATTCCTTTGCAACTTACCCTAAAAAACTTTTTGAGTTATAGAGATATAATCCTTGATTTTCGGGGTTACATACTGCTTGTATTTGTGGGGCAAATGGTGCAGGAAAATCATCATTATTAGAAGCGATAACTTGGGTTATTTGGGGAAAAAGTCGAACCGCTACGGATGAAGATATAATTCACACTACGGCAGACTATGTTAGGGTTGATTTCGAGTTTATTTGTTATGAACAAAGTTATAAGATTATTCGTAGTCGTCAAAGAGGTAAAAGTAATACTTTAGACTTTCAAATTAATAGTGGTGATGAGTTTATTTCTTTGAGTGGTAAAGGGGTTAGGGCGACTCAGGATATTATTATTGCTACCTTGAAATTAGATTATGATACTTTTATTAATTCAGCCTATTTACGTCAAGGAAGGGCTGATGAATTTATGTTACGGGGGGCAACAGATAGAAAAAAAGTTTTGGCAGAATTATTAAAATTAGAACAGTATCAACATTTAGCAGAAAAAGCCAAAGATTTATCGAAACAATATAAAGGGCAATCTGAACAACTCAAATTAAACTTAGATAGAGTTAAACAACAGATAGAAGAAAGAAAGAATATTAATAATCAGCAAAAATTTATTAATCAAGAAATTGACAAAATACAAAAATCACAACAAACAGATCAAGAAAAATTACAAACAATTAAACAAAAAAATAGTCATCGTCAAGCTTGGTTAGAACAATTTACATGGCATCAAAATAAACAAGATAATTTAGAGAAAGAAGCACATAAATTAGATAAAGAATCGGCTGAATTAGTTCATAAGATTAATAAGTCAGAAACTCTGATTAATCAAGAACAGGAAATTACTGAAAAATACGAAGAGTTATTAATATTACAAAAACAAGAAGAAACCTTATCCTATCAATTCCAAGTTTCACAGGAACTTCAACAGGAAAAACAAAAAATAGAACAAGAAATTTTCAGAAAAAATAATCAGTTACAATTACAAATTCGCCAAGAAAAAAACCGTTTAGAACAGTTAGAAGACAATGAAAAAGACTTACAAAAAATAATTGCTCAATCTGAGGAAATTAAGGAAGCAGTAGGAAAGTTAAATGATCATCGTAAACGTTTGAAAGAATTAGATAAACTACAACATAAAGTTACCCCCTTGTTGAAACAAAAACAAACTTTAGAAACAGAATTAGAAAAAATAAAAGCTAATTTAGAAGCAAAATTGGAACAATTTGAAAGTTTAGACACTCAGTATCATCAAGAATTGAAGAAAATTCCTGAAAGACGGCAACATCTTTTAGAGTTAGATGATAAGATACAAGAAATTGACAATCAAAAAGTTTATCAGCAAAGGGTTAAAGAAAAAGCTCAAGAAAGAAAATTGACACAAGAAAAATTAATAGTTAATAAACGCAACAATACAGAAAAAATAGAAGAATTACAGCAAAAAATAAACCTATTAAATAATCCAGACTCTGCTTGTCCTTTATGTGAGCAAGAATTAGATGAAAATCGCCGTAATAATGTTGTTGATAAGACTTATCAGCAACAGCAGAAACTGCAAGAACAGATTTGGTTTTTACAAGAGGAACTATCTGTTATTAAGCGGGATATTAAATCATTAAATATTGAAGATAAACAATTAGAAAATAAGCTGAAAAATTTGGGAAGTATTCAACAAGAATTTTCCCGAATAGAAGCACAACTTGATCAAGCAGGAGAGGTAAAAATTAAGTCAAAAAAACTACAAAAAGAAAAAGAATCTATTGAAAACTTAATCGCAACAGAAACCTATGGTATGGATATACAAAATGATATTAAAATCATTAATAAAAGACTAGAAGAACTGAATTATGATGAACAAAGTCATGGGTTAGCTAGGGGGGAAGTTGATCGGTTAAGATGGGCAGAAATTAAACAAGCTAGAATAGAAGATGCTATTCGTAATCAAAAGAAAATAGCTCAACAAAAATCAGAAATTATCACTAAAATTGAACAGTTAGAAAAGGAGATAACAAAACTAGAAACAGATTCAGAATTAAAACATAAAAGTAATAATATAGAAAATAAATTAAAGAGTTTAAACTATGATAGAGCTTATCATCAAAGAATTTCTAGTTATATTCGCAAATCTCAATCTTGTGTAGTTGATTACCAAAAATTGCAAGATATCAAACAACAATATCCTCAATTAAAAGAACAGTTAGAAGCTGTTAAATTGAAGATTAATAATAATCAAGAAGAACGAAAAGATACAGACAAGTTTATACAACAATTATCAACTCAATTAGAAACAATTGAAGATCATACAGAAGAGATTGAAAGATTAGAAACAAAACTAAAAGAACAAAGACAAATATTAGATAATTTACTCGCTGAAAAAGGAAGAATAGAACAATCTTTATCTCAACTGGAAAGCTTAAAAAAAGACCAAGAAGAACAAAAAGAACAATATAATCAGGTTCGTAAACAATATAGAGTTTATACAGAATTAACCAAAGCTTTCAGTAAAAACGGCATTCAATTATTAATGATAGAAAATGTTTTACCACAATTAGAAGCAGAAACAAATCAAATCCTATCACGATTAACAGGTAATCAATTTCATATTAGATTTGTGACACAACGTGCAGGAAAAAGTGGCAGTTCTAGGAAAAAATCTGCCAAGATGATCGATACATTAGATATTATTATTTCTGATACAAAAGGCAGTCGTGCTTATGAAACTTACTCAGGAGGTGAAGCTTTTAGGATTAACTTTTCTGTGCGTTTAGCATTAGCTAAATTATTGGCACAACGTGCCGGAACTACATTACAAATGTTAATTATTGACGAAGGTTTTGGAACCCAAGATACAGAGGGATGTGAACGTTTAATTGCAGCCATTAATGCTATTTCTTCTGACTTTTCTTGTATTTTAGCTGTCACCCATATGCCCCGATTTCAAGAAGCTTTTCAACATCGTATTGAAGTATATAAAACTAATCAAGGATCAAAAATAAATTTAGTTAGTTAGGTATCTTAAATATCTAATAGTGTTAAATTGATGATTTATTTGGTAAAATAAAATTAGAGCTTAATTATTGAGGTAAAAAAATATGATTAATCCTCTAGAAATCAACTGTGATTCTTTGCAGATGACAGATGAGCAATTTTTTCAACTGTGTCAAGACAATCGTGATTTAAGGTTTGAAAGAAATAGTAATGGAGATATATTAATTATGCCACCAACTGGAGGAGAAACAAGCAACCGTAATATTGAAATCTCTTATCAAGTTCAAGCATGGAGTCGCCAAAGTAAATTAGGGATTGCTTTTGATTCATCAGCAGGGTTTACACTCCCAAATAAGGCAGATAGATCCCCTGATGCGTCTTGGATACCTCTAGAAAAATGGAATAATTTAACTCCTCAACAGCGTCAAAAATTCTTACCTTTATGTCCTGATTTTGTCATTGAATTACGTTCTCCTAGTGATAGTTTAAAGACGTTACAAAATAAGATGAAAGAGTATCTAGAAAATGGGACAAAGTTAGGATGGTTAATTAATCCAAAAGCTAAACAAGTAGAAATTTATCGACAAGGAAAAGAAGTAGAAATATTAGATAATCCCACAACATTATCAGGGGAAGATGTATTACCTGATTTTGTGTTAGATTTAGAATTAATTTGGTAGAATAAAATTAGAGCTTAATTATTGAGGTAAAAAAATATGATTAATCCTCTAGAAATAAACTGCGATTCTTTGCAGATGACAGATGAACAATTTTTTCAACTCTGTCAAGATAATCGTGATTTAAGGTTTGAAAGAAATAGCAATGGAGATATATTAATTATGTCACCAACTGGAGGAGAAACAGGTAATCGAAATAGTTCAATAAATTATCAACTTTACGCCTGGAATCTTCAAAATAAATTAGGTATTACTTTTGATTCATCTACAGGTTTTAAGTTACCAAATAAGGCAGATAGATCCCCTGATGCGTCTTGGATACCTCTAAAAAAATGGAATAATTTAACTCCTCAACAGCGTCAAAAATTCTTACCTTTATGTCCTGATTTTGTCATTGAATTACGTTCTCCTAGTGATAGTTTAAAGACGTTACAAAATAAGATGAAAGAGTATCTAGAAAATGGGACAAAGTTAGGATGGTTAATTAATCCAAAAGCTAAACAAGTAGAAATTTATCGACAAGGAAAAGAAGTAGAAATATTAGATAATCCCACAACATTATCAGGGGAAGATGTATTACCTGATTTTGTGTTAGATTTAGAATTAATTTGGTAGAATAAAATTAGAGCTTAATTATTGAGGTAAAAAAATATGATTAATCCTCTAGAAATAAACTGTGATTCTTTGCAGATGACAGATGAACAATTTTTTCAACTCTGTCAAGATAATCGTGATTTAAGGTTTGAAAGAAATAGTAATGGAGATATATTAATTATGCCACCCACTGGAGGAGAAACAGGACATCGAAATCTAAAAATTATACAAAAACTTGCTAATTGGACAGATACAAATCAGAGAGGGATTGCATTTGATTCATCCACAGGTTTTAAGCTATCAAATGGTTCGGATAGATCCCCTGATGCGTCTTGGATACCTCTAGAAAAATGGAATAATTTAACTCCTCAACAGCGTCAAAAGTTCTTACCTTTATGTCCTGATTTTGTTATTGAATTACGTTCTCCTAGTGATAGTTTAAAGACGTTACAAAATAAGATGAAAGAGTATTTAGAAAATGGGACAAAGTTAGGATGGTTAATTAATCCAAAAGCTAAACAAGTAGAAATTTATCGACAAGGAAAAGAAGTTGAAATATTAGATAATCCTACAACATTATCAGGGGAAGATCTGCTACCTGATTTTGTGTTAGATTTAGAATTAATTTGGTAAAATGAGATTAGAGCTTAATTATTGAGGTAAAAAAATATGATTAATCCTCTAGAAATAAACTGTGATTCTTTGCAGATGACAGATGAACAATTTTTTCAACTCTGTCAAGATAATCGTGATTTAAGTTTTGAAAGAAATAGCAATGGAGATATATTAATTATGCCACCCACAGGAGGAAAAACAAGCAACAGAAATAGTTCAATCAATTATCAACTTTACGCCTGGAATCTTAAAAATAAATTAGGTGTTACTTTTGATTCTTCTGGAGGTTTTACATTACCAAATAAGGCAGATAGATCCCCTGATGCGTCTTGGATACCTCTAGAAAAATGGAATAATTTAACCCCTCAACAACGTCAAAAGTTCTTACCTTTATGTCCTGATTTTGTTATTGAATTACGTTCTCCTAGTGATAGTTTAAAGACGTTACAAAATAAGATGAAAGAGTATCTAGAAAATGGCACAAAGTTAGGATGGTTAATTAATCCAAAAGCTAAACAAGTAGAAATTTATAGACAAGGAAAAGAAGTAGAAATATTAGATAATCCCACAACTTTATCAGGGGAAGATATATTACCTAATTTTGTCTTAGATTTAGAATCAATTTGGTTGTAAAAATATTAATTTTTACAACCAAACCTTGACATTATAAATAATTCCGTAGGGCTTTAACAGTGTTAAACAGATCTTGATATATTATGCTGCTAATAATAAACAAGCTTGAATATCTTCAGCTTCTAAGTCAGGAAAATCAGCTAATATTTCTGATACTTCTACATTCAAAGCTAACATTTCTAAGATATCTGTTACCCTAATTCTCATACAACGAATACAAGGTTTTCCTCCACATTGTTGAGGTTTATAAGTAATTCTATTTAATAATTCTTGTTGTTGATTCATTGTAATATCTACCGTAGGGTGGGTTAGACGGGGATAATATAAATTATAACCAGTATTTAACTATCCGTCTTAACCCACCAATATACATAAATATTGTAGGTTTTTAACACTGTGTTTTACCCATCCTCTCATAATAACAATCTAGCTTAATCATAAAGGATTGGGCATAATATTATTATGCCCCTACAAGGTTTATAATTCAATTAAATATTGTTCTTTTCTACGGTATTCAGCAATTATTTTTTTTTGCGTTCTTTGAAATCGAATTAGTATTGATATCAGGAGAAAAATAGAACATACTAATGCGAATACTAACAGTAACACTGGGATAGCATCCACATTAATTTTGTTTGTAGTCCGGATTGAGTTAAGATATAGACTTAAGCCTCCTAGTGATGCACCAGATACTATTGTTAGTAAAATAGTAAGGTCTATGATCATCCGATTAAATCCTTTTTTTACCATTGCCAAAATTATTCTAGAAATTCCTAAATAAATTACTAGTGCAGCTTAGCAAAAATAATCCACCAGTCACTTATGATCTTTAAAGCCCTTAAATTTCCAAACGAACGGCTTAGCAAAATGTTGATTAAAGTAATCAATAAAATTGAGAATTTTTTGGGATAGTTCTTCAGTTGAACGGACAGTAATTCTTTTGAGTAAACGCCTGACTAAGATCTAAAACCAACACTCAATTTGATTAAGCCACGATGTATGTTTGGGAATATAAACAAAGCGAATTCGATGAGATTCATCTGATAAAAAATCTGCTCTGCTGTCCATAGATTGCAAAATCCCCTCCTTTCCTTTTCTCCCCAAATCAATAGTAATTCCACAGCTTTCTGCTACTAATTTGACTAAGCTTTCCGATTTATGAGTGTTGAGTTTATCTACAATAAAAATCCATTCTGCTTTTTCATCAATCTTAATCGTTCTCTGGATATGTTCAGAAAAATCTTGTTCTGTTCTTGTCGGTCCAATAGAGGGACTAACAACTTTTCCTCTTGCCACATCCCAGTTCGCAATCAAGCTTAAAGTTCCGTGTCTTTCATATTCAAATTCGATTTTTTCTACTTGTTTAGGCTTGATTCTTTTGTTCGGAAATAATCTCTCAAGAGCTTGAATCCCTGTCATTTCATCTGTACTAATTAAATGAATTCCTTGTTCTAACAAAGTTTTAGCTTCTTGATGAAGTTCACAGATATATTTGACTTGCTTTTTAAATTTTAAGGGATCATCAATTTTGGCATTTAACCAGTAACGAACGAGATGTGGTTGTAATGTCGCTTCTTTTTAAAAAACGCCCCACACTACGGGGGGAAATCTTTTCGACAATTCCTCTTTTTATGGCTTCATCCGCCAACTCTGAAGGTGTCCAATGGCTCACTGGTCTGTCTGATTTTTCACATTCTTCACAAGCGATCTCTACAATCTGGACTACTTGTTCGACCGTAAAGGATTTTGTTGTTCCAGGTCTTGGGCGATCGCTTAAAATTCCTTTGATCAAGACCATCAATGCTTTCTCCGTTACCTGTTGTTCTTCGGCGGCACTCAGTTTTTCTCTCTCCTCAAACCATCGCGATCGCCACTGACGCACTTGTACTCGGTCTAATTCTAATCTTCGACTAATCGAACTATTGCTCTCTCCTGATGCTGCGGCTAAGATTAGCTTGGCTCGTCTAACAAGGCGATAGGGGTTTGTTGTCCCTCTCACTATTTGTTGGAGTACTGTTTTCTGTAGGTTGGAGAGGTTAATTGGCAATGCTTTTATCATGGACATCAACTTCGAGATTCTTCCGTTAGTTTCATTGAAACACATTGTCGTGGCTAGTCACGAAAGTTTTTGTAAAAATCTGGTGGATTACTTTCGCCAAGCTGCACTAGATAAACTACCAGAATAATTCCGAAATAAAGTTGGAAAATTAAAAACAGTAGAGCATACGGTAAAGGAAATACTAATAATAGGAAAACAGTCAAGGTTAAAAAAGTCAAGGTAAGAATAGATGCTACATAAATTGCTAGACTCACAGAAATTGCGACAGAAGTAGAGCCTATAATTGCTCCCAAAAATCTCTCTTGGCCAGAAATTCTAGCAGAAAAGACTCCCACAATTATTCCTGAAAATATACCTAAAATTAGGGTAATTAGTGGAGGAAAAAATAAAGTCATAAGAAAATAAGTCTTGTAAAAACTCATAGAATCATTGATCGTCAAAGGTACAAGATAGACAATACTAAAAACGACAATACCAAAAATCCAACTACAAAAAAAAACAACACCTAAAAAAATAAAAAAACAATAAGTAATTTTTTTCTTTTCAGGAGGAGGTGCTGTTTCTATTTGTACTTTAACAGGATACTCTTTTAATCCTAGATTACTCTTTAAAATTATTGTTCTTTCTCCAGTTTTGTTTGATTGTAATTTACTGGTATCTACTGTTACTTGACATTGAATATTATTCCCTTCAAAATATTTAGGACTAAAACTAATAAAAGCATGATCATCAGGAGTATGAGGCGGATCATTTTGATGAGGATAAACAGTCCATTTACCCTTTAATGTACTATCAGGAATATTATTAGTAACAGTTAAAGTTTTGGTTAGTATTTGTCCGCATTCCTGTGCTTGAAATACTAACTGAGACTGATCAATATTAACCTCTGGACTACTAGTGCAGCTTGGCGAAAGTAATCCACCAGATTTTTACAGAAACTTTCGTGACTAGCCACGACAATGTGTTTCAATGAAACTAACGGAAGAATCTCGAAGTTGATGTCCATGATAAAAGCATTGCCAATTAACCTCTCCAACCTACAGAAAACAGTACTCCAACAAATAGTGAGAGGGACAACAAACCCCTATCGCCTTGTTAGACGAGCCAAGCTAATCTTAGCCGCAGCATCAGGAGAGAGCAATAGTTCGATTAGTCGAAGATTAGAATTAGACCGAGTACAAGTGCGTCAGTGGCGATCGCGATGGTTTGAGGAGAGAGAAAAACTGAGTGCCGCCGAAGAACAACAGGTAACGGAGAAAGCATTAATGGTCTTGATCAAAGGAATTTTAAGCGATCGCCCAGACCTGGAACAACAAAGTCCTTTACGGTCGAACAAGTAGTCCAGATTGTAGCGATCGCTTGTGAAGAATGTGAAAAATCAGACAGACCAGTGAGCCATTGGACACCTTCAGAGTTGGCGGATGAAGCCATAAAAAGAGGAATTGTCGAAAAGATTTCCCCCCGTAGTGTGGGGCGTTTTTTAAAAAGAAGCGACATTACAACCACATCTCGTTCGTTACTGGTTAAATGCCAAAATTGATGATCCCTTAAAATTTAAAAAGCAAGTCAAATATATCTGTGAACTTCATCAAGAAGCTAAAACTTTGTTAGAACAAGGAATTCATTTAATTAGTACAGATGAAATGACAGGGATTCAAGCTCTTGAGAGATTATTTCCGAACAAAAGAATCAAGCCTAAACAAGTAGAAAAAATCGAATTTGAATATGAAAGACACGGAACTTTAAGCTTGATTGCGAACTGGGATGTGGCAAGAGGAAAAGTTGTTAGCCCCTCTATTGGACCGACAAGAACAGAACAAGATTTTTCTGAACATATCCAGAGAACGATTAAGATTGATGAAAAAGCAGAATGGATTTTTATTGTAGATAAACTCAACACTCATAAATCGGAAAGCTTAGTCAAATTAGTAGCAGAAAGCTGTGGAATTACTATTGATTTGGGGAGAAAAGGAAAGGAGGGGATTTTGCAATCTATGGACAGCAGAGCAGATTTTTTATCAGATGAATCTCATCGAATTCGCTTTGTTTATGTTCCCAAACATACATCGTGGCTTAATCAAATTGAGTGTTGGTTTTCGATCTTAGTCAGGCGTTTACTCAAAAGAATTACTGTCCGTTCAACTGAAGAACTATCCCAAAAAATTCTCAATTTTATTGATTACTTTAATCAACATTTTGCTAAGCCGTTCGTTTGGAAATTTAAGGGCTTTAAAGATCATAAGTGACTGGTTGATTATTTTTGCCAAGCTGCACTAGTAAAATCAGGTAGTTCATTCATGATAGATTCTTAAGGTAATGTAACAATAAATACTGTGTGGATAGATATATTTTGTCATTGACTGACATTGTAGTGGTTTAACACTGTTAAAGCCAATATATTAACCTATCTAAAATTTTGGGTTACGATGGATTTATATATTCTTGTTATAATCTAGATTATAATCACGTAACCCACCCTACTATTATCTTAATGATTATCTTAATATTTACTTCTAGAAATAACTTTAACCTTAAATACAGCAACTTAGGGCATAATTGTACATTGACCTATAATCATTATCTAGAGCATAGTGGACAGTTTAAAAATTGCACACTTGATTAAAATGAAAGCATAACCTAAATATCTGATTAGGAGTTAATATTATGAAGTCCATTGAAGCACCCCAAAAAACTAATCTTTATGAAACAGATTATATTTTATGGATAGAAGAACAAGTAAAAGCACTAAGTGAACATAACGAAAAAGCACTTGATTGGTATAATCTAAAAGAGGAGATAAATAGTCTGGGGAAAGAACAAAATAATGCTATTCATAGCCTTTTGAAACAAATTATTATCCATAGATTAAAGTTAAATTATACAAATAAAAAGTTATCTAGAAATCACTGGATTAATGAAATAGATGACTTTCAAGATGAAATTGAAAGAAGATTAACGAAAACACTTTTAAATAAAATTAATCTTGAAACTGAATATGAACGAGCAAAACGTAAGGTTTTAAGACTTTATAATGTCAAATTACCTGATGTTTGTCCTTATACTTTTGAAGAGTTAATGAGAAGATTCCCATATAGCACTACGCATTAATGGCATCTATTATTTTTCTGAAACTTTCAATACTAGATTTTTGATAATCTTTAAATAAACAACTAACTAATATTTCTAGGTTGTCTTTATCAGTATCAGAAATACTTTCAAAAACTCGTACTGCTTCAGAATCAAGTTGTAAAGTTAAGGCGGATTTTTTCTTGGTTGACATAATTGATAATTGAGAACTAATCTAAACACTACCTTATCTGGAATTATGTTAATCTTATTCTCTCTTCCAGTCTTAAACATTAAACAAATCTTAAAAAAATTAGGACAAATATAAGAACACACCAAAAAATCCGTTAAAATCAAGAATCCGTAGTATAACTTGTCTTAACAAACATCTATAGATCAAAACCCTTTGGGTTAGATAATATGTGAAGTAGAAGCCCGTTGATCCAAGCAACAGTTCAACACTTGTCCTTCTAAAGACACAGGTTAAACCAAGAACCATTGACCGATCGATCCTTCCTTGACCATTACTTAAGCTGCGGTTTAGTTGCATGATAACTAACTCGCTTGAGCAACCTCGTTACCCTTAAACTTTGACTCGTATGGATGAGCGCACCATAATGAATATGAACCAAAATACCCCTAACCAACCCAACGTAACCTACATGGGAATACCCTCCCTCGTTGAAGAAAGAGACGCTTGTGGAGTAGGATTTATAGCAGATGTAAAAGGGAAAGGGAGTCATAAACTGATCCAACAAACCCTAACTGCGTTAAGCTGTATGGAACATCGGGGCGGTTGTAGTGCCGATAATGACTCAGGAGATGGCTCGGGTGTGATGACAGCTATCCCCCGTGAATTATTATCCCCCTGGTTTTCTGAAAAAGGCTTAACTATGCCTCCCGTGGAACAGTTAGGGGTGGGGATGGTATTCTTGCCTCAAGATAGCAGTAACAGAGAAGAAGATCGATCGCACGTTGAAAGCGTGGTTAAGGATGCAAACTTAACGGTTTTAGGATGGCGTGAAGTTCCTGTTAACCCTGATATTTTGGGAGTTCAAGCAAAAGAAAATCAACCCCGTATCGAACAAATAATGGTAACTTCTCCCGATGGTTTATCCGGGGATGAGTTGGATCGGGTATTATATATTGTGCGATCGCAGATCGGTAAACGGTTAGCAGATAATTTTTATATTTGCTCCTTCAGTTGTCGTACCATTGTTTATAAAGGTATGGTACGCAGCGAAGTATTAGGAGAATTTTATCAAGATTTAAGCGATCCTAACTATATTAGTCGCTTTGCTGTCTATCATCGGCGGTTTAGTACCAATACTATGCCTAAATGGCCCCTGGCTCAACCCATGCGTTTATTGGGTCATAATGGAGAAATTAATACCCTCATCGGTAATATTAACTCCATGGCCACCAGAGAGGTTAAGTTAAACGCACCAGGGTGGAAACCAGAGGAACTTACAGCATTAACCCCCATTGTTAACACAGCTAACAGTGACTCCTATAACTTAGATAGTGCCTTAGAATTATTAGTAAGAACCGGTTGCAGTCCCTTAGAAGCGGCCATGATCCTAGTGCCGGAAGCCTACAAAAATCAGCTTAATCTTAGAGATTACCCCGAAATTACCGATTTTTATGACTATTATAGCGGGTTCCAAGAACCTTGGGACGGTCCAGCTTTACTGGCATTTAGCGATGGTAAAATGGTGGGTGCTTGTTTGGATCGTAATGGGTTACGGCCGGCACGGTATTGTATTACCAAAGATGATTATGTGGTAGTGGGATCAGAAGCAGGAGTGGTAGACCTTCCAGCAGCAGATATTATAGAAAAGGGTAAACTGGGGCCAGGACAAACCATTGCAGTTGACTTAACCAGCCAAGAAGTGTTAAAAAATTGGCAGATTAAACAACGTATCGCTAAAAAACATCCTTACGGGGAATGGTTGCAAACCCATCGTCAACAACTAACCCATGAAACCTTTTCTCATACCCTTCTCTTAAACGACGCAAAACAACTCCTACAACAACAAACAGCTTTTGGTTACACAGCAGAAGATTTAGACATGATCGTGGTTCCCATGGCCATCCAAGGAAAAGAACCAACTTTCTGTATGGGGGATGATATTCCCTTAGCTGTCTTATCAGATAAACCTCATCTACTCTACGACTACTTTAAACAACGGTTTGCTCAAGTTACTAACCCTCCTATTGATCCTCTACGGGAAAGTTTAGTCATGTCTTTGGAGATGTTATTGGGGTCAAAAGGTAACTTACTAGATCCCCAAGCAGAAGATGCTAAACTGATCAAAATAGATAGTCCTGTTCTCAACGAAACGGAACTACAACGGATCAAAAATGCTGACTTTAATACCACTGAGTTATCTACACTGTTTGATATCACCTCAGGCCCAGACGGTTTAAAAGTTGCTTTAGAAAAACTCTGCCAACAAGCAACCGAAGCAGTAGAAAAAGGTGCCAAAATACTGATCTTAAGCGATCGCGTAGGGGCGAACGGCCGTTCGACCCTAGAGGGAAATATCAACGAAACCAGCAGTTATATTCCTCCCCTATTAGCAGTGGGAACCGTACACCATCATTTAATTAAACAAGGGTTACGCTTAGAAACATCTTTAGTGGTAGATACGGCCCAATGTTGGAGTACCCATCATTTTGCCTGTTTAGTAGGTTACGGGGCCTCTGCTGTATGTCCTTACCTCACCCTAGAAACCATCCGTCAATCAAATAAACTAGAAGATATCAGCATCCCAAAAGCGTTAGACAACTATCGTCATGCAGTAGAAGCAGGGTTACTAAAAATTCTCTCGAAAATGGGAATATCCCTGTTAGCTTCCTATCATGGGGCCCAAATATTTGAAGCGATCGGCCTGGGGATGGAGTTGGTAGATACGGCCTTTAAAGGGACAACCAGTCGTGTGGGTGGTTTAAATATCGCCGAACTTGCTCAAGAAGTTATTACAGTTCATAGTAAAGCCTTCCCCAACTTAACAGATAAGAGACTGACAAACTACGGTTTCATTAACTCCCGTTCTAAGGGAGAATACCACATGAACACCCCAAAAATGTCAAAACATCTCCATAAGGCGGTTAAAGCTTATAAAATTGGGCAAAATGGGGCTAATAAAGAGGCTTATGATCATTACGAACACTATAAAAAATACCTCGAAGAACGTCCTGTGACGGCCTTGAGGGATCTCTTAGACTTTAACCCCGATCGCCCTTCTATTGCTTTGGAAGAAGTCGAACCAGTAGAAGACATCGTTAAACGCTTCTGTACCGGTGGTATGTCCTTGGGTGCATTATCCAGAGAAGCACACGAGACTTTAGCGATCGCCATGAACCGTCTAGGAGGTAAGTCTAACTCAGGAGAAGGAGGAGAAGATCCCACCCGTTTTAATGTTCTCTCAGATGTGGACTCAGAGGGACATTCTCCCACATTTCCCCATCTTAACGGTCTCAGAAACGGTGATAGCGTTAGTTCTGCCATTAAACAGATCGCCTCGGGACGGTTTGGGGTAACACCAGAATATCTGATGAATGGTAAACAGTTAGAGATCAAAATGGCCCAAGGGGCAAAACCAGGAGAAGGGGGACAGTTACCCGGCAAAAAAGTTAGTCCCTATATCGCCATGTTACGCCGTTCTAAAGCAGGTGTTACCCTCATTTCTCCCCCTCCTCACCACGATATCTACTCTATCGAAGACTTAGCCCAGTTAATCTTTGACTTGCACCAAATTAACCCTAGTGCTAAGGTATCGGTTAAATTAGTAGCCGAGATCGGCATCGGAACCATCGCTGCAGGTGTGGCCAAAGCTAACGCAGACATTATCCAAATATCTGGTCACGACGGTGGTACAGGTGCATCCCCCTTGAGTTCTATTAAACACGCAGGTTGTCCTTGGGAACTAGGGGTAACAGAAGTGCATCGGATGTTGATGGAAAATAAATTACGCGATCGGGTTATTTTACGGGCTGACGGTGGCTTAAAAACAGGTTGGGACGTGATCATGGCTGCTTTGATGGGTGCGGAACAATACGGTTTCGGTTCCATTGCTATGATCGCCGAAGGTTGTATTATGGCCCGTATATGTCACACCAACCAATGTCCCGTTGGGGTAGCGACTCAGATGGAAAGGTTGCGTGAACGGTTTACCGGTATTCCTGAAAATGTAGTTAACTTCTTCTATTTTATTGCCGAAGAAGTCCGCTCAATTTTAGCAAAATTAGGTTATCGTTCTTTAGATGAGGTTGTAGGCCGTACTGATCTCCTGAAAATGCGCTCAGAGGTCAATTTAACTAAGACTCAGTCCCTTAACCTAGACTGTCTCTTGAACCTTCCCGATGTGAAAAGCGATCGCAGTTGGTTAAACCACCAAGATGTTCACAGCAACGGTCCCGTATTGGATGATCAGTTATTGGCCGATGCAGCTATTAGTTCCGCCATCAACACTCACGGAACCATAGCAAAAAATGTGAAAATTGTCAACACCGATCGCACAGTTGGGGCGCGTATTTCTGGGGTATTAGCCAAGAAATACGGCAATACCGGCTTTTCTGGGGAGTTAACCTTTAACTTTACCGGTGCTGCTGGTCAAAGCTTTGCTGCTTTTAACCTTCCTGGGATGATCATGCACCTAGAAGGGGAAGCAAACGACTATGTATGCAAAGGAATGCACGGAGGGGAGGTAGTTATCGTTCCCCCCAAAAATTCTATATTTGAGGCAGCAGATAACGTTATCGTCGGTAATACCTGCCTTTACGGGTCAACTGGCGGTGTTTTATACGCCAATGGCCGCGCTGGTGAACGGTTTGGGGTGCGTAACTCTATGGGTAAAGCGGTTATTGAAGGAGCAGGGGATCACTGTTGTGAATACATGACCGGTGGTGTTATCGTTGTCCTCGGTTCCGTTGGCCGTAATGTGGGTGCAGGAATGACCGGAGGGATCGGTTATTTCTTGGATGAAGATTACAGTTTCCCCGAAAAAGTTAACCCCGAAAATGTTGATATTCAACATATATGTACCGAAGCAGGGGAGGCACAATTAAAAGAATTAATTGAGGCTCATTTTGAACGCACTGGCAGTAAAAAAGCAGAACATATCCTCAATAACTGGGGAGAATATGTGAGCAAATTCTGGCAAGTAGTTCCCCCATCCGAGGCAAACAGCCCTGAAACGAACCCTAACCCAGTTATGATTGAGGAAAAGACCTTAACCCCTGCTAAATAATTAACTCGTAGGGTGGGCATTGCCCACCTTACTTTTTACTTCAATCAAATACTGTAATGAAAGTTAAAGAGGTATTAAAACGACTCAAAGCAGATGGATGGTATCAAGTAAGAATGCGAGGTAGTCATCGAATTTTAGCCCATCCTGACAAATCGGGCATTGTTGTCGTTCCAGGAAAATTAAGTAATGATATTCCTATTGGAACTTTATCAGCTATTTGGAAACAGGCAAAATTAGGAGATGAAAAATGAAACAGTATGCAGTGATTTATGAAAAAGGTGAAACCAATTGGGGGGCAATTGTTCCCGATTTACCAGGATGTGTTAGTATCGGTGATAGTTTAGAAGAAGTACAAGAAAATGTTAAAGAAGCGATCGCACTTTATTTAGAAGTTTTAGCAGAAAGAGGTGAAAAAATACCTGAACCTTCGACAAAAGTAGGATTAGTTAATGTTTAAGTTGATTTTTTTTATAATTAATTTATTGTTCTACTAATGTCTTGATATAGTCACTAATCAAATTTTGTCTAATAATAATGAATTTTTCATATTCATTATTTAATCCCATTTCAAAAGCTTCTCTATTAATAAAATTAGTTTCCAAAATATCGTATGTTTTGTCTCCTAAAAGTTGTTGAATCTGCTGAAAGTATAGTGATGGAGCTTTATCTGAAATACTTCTGTTATTAGATAAGCTGGTCATACAAACGTTCGTGTGTAGGTTAGCCTTTCTTTTTATTACACCTATTTGGCTCAAAAAATTCTTTGGAAATATATGATGATATTCGTTTTTATTAATAATGGCTAAAGTTTCTATTGTATTTATTGGATTTCCATCAAGTAAACTTCTTGGTTTCTTAGATGCTAAAATTAACGCGAATGTCTTACTTGCTGCACTTTTAAATGAGAACTGACTGTTAAGAAAATTATGGTAATTAACAGTTTTATTAATAGTAATATATTCAAGATAACCAGTTTCTGCATATTTTTTCATATTATTAACACTTTGCCTCATGAGAGTATAATTTGAACTACCAAAATAACTTGTTAAGCTAGTTATCCAAAACCATCGTTTTAAGGAATCTCGCTGTTCAATAGTTGGTTTTGGGCAAACATCGAAAAATATAACCAACAAAGTAAGTTGTAAATTATAGGGTAGGTATGCTTTAGAACTTAATGGTAATTCATTCGTTAAAAAATCTACTGCTAACTTATAACTTTCTTGACATTTATTTATTGCTAATTTTAAATCTTTTGAATCAAGAGTTCTTAATTTATCCAAATCCTCTTTTAAAATTCCGAAACCAGCACAAGTAGATATATTATTAAGAATATCTCTATCGGAGACTCCATCAAAATTTTTAGCTTCTATTGATTCACGTATATTTTCTAATCCACTATTTAGATGAAAATCTTCATTTTAAATTATATCATCACTTGTTACGCTAATGCGATCGCCGATATTGTAGGGTGCGTTAATGAAATGTAACGCACCGTCTTAAGAAGATTGTTGTTGAGGGATCTTGTGGGGTAAACAAATGGATATAATTAATAATTATGGAATTTGAATGGAACCCAGACAAGGCTATTAGGAATATCCAAAAACATAATATTTCTTTCACAGAAGCAGCCACCGTTTTTAATGATCCTTTATCTCTTACCTATCCAGTTATGGTTGAGGAAAAGACCTTAACCCCTGCTAAATAATTAACTCGTAGGCCGATGCACTGCCCACCTTACTTTTTTCATCTTATTTCTAAGATCAGTTCTTTACCTAAAGCTTTAATATACTTTTCAAGAGTAACAATATCTACCGATTGTATATTATTTTCTATTTCAAAAACTGTTGCCTGATCGCAGTTTAGTTGTTGTGCTATTTCTTCTATTGTTATACCAGATTTCTCTCTAGTTTGTGCTAATATAAACCCTAATTTAAAACTAAGATAACCAGATTCAAAATTGTCGGAAAAGTCACAATCCTTTTGTTTTCTTTCCGTAATATACTTCTCAAGATCACTCATTATTTAATCTCCTGTTTAGATAATCTCGTTTTCTCTGTTGTGCTAAATTGATTTCTTGTAAAGGGGTTTTTTGAGTCTTTTTAGTAAATCCATTAGTTAAGATGAATACATTATTTTCAACAAAAAAGCCAAGTAGCCGAAATATATTGTTACCAACTTGAATCCTTACCTCCCATATATCATCAGTATTTACTAATTTTTTTAGATATTGACTCGGTATCATATCTAATTCCTGAATTAATCGTAACACCCAAAGCACTTTTTGCGCTTGTTTTCCAGATAGAGAATCTAAAAAATCAACTACGGGAGTTGATCCTGTTTCTGTACGATAAAAAATTATTTCTCTCATATAATAATCTCTCTTTGCATAAATTTCCAAACCGTGGGGTTGATCCCATAGTGTTGAATTAAAAATGGAGACAAACTCTTATGACAACAGCTAAAAGTAAACAAATTACCATTGGTGGTATTCCTGTCTCAGTTTATCTGGTGACTGATGAAGGAGAATATCGGTGGTCAATGCGTCAAGCTAGTAGAGCGGTAGGTTATGGTGATTCTTGGTTAAGAGACACATTACGTGCTGAGAGTAATGCACTGGTTCGATTGAAAGAATACGGTTTTGAGAACGATATTATTGAGGTTGCTGGACGAGGATTTATTGAAACTCACTTAATATCAACGAGAGATTTCATGTCCATTGTGCTATACGCTGCTTTAATAGGTGGAAAAAAACAAGCAGCGGCCTTGTTAGTCGCTTCAATGCAAGAAACATTAGAACGACGTGCTGATTATGCTTTCGGGATAATTAGAGACGAAGATGAATATATTCAGAAGTTTGAATATCGTTATGCGTCTATTATTCTCAATAAAACCTTGCGTGAAGCTATTGGTGACTGGATTCAAGACTCTGATAAAACAACAATTGATGATTACATCAAAGAGCATAGATTAAGAGGTGGACAAAGAGCAATTTATACTCGAACTTTAGGAGAAATTTATCAAGTTATTTTTGGAAAATATAAAAAAGAAATTAATAGAGATTTAGATGTTGCTGAATATAGAACTCCTAAAGACTCTGTTCATGTAACTCAATTACAGAGAATTGCTCAAATTGAAGATTTAGCGGCTAAATATATTGCACGTAGAGTATTAAAGCCAATTGAGGCTGTTCGAGAAGCAGCAGAAGTTTTAATGATTGATATCGAACAACCCAAATTAGGCGATCGAGTCACCAGAACCGATGTACATAAAGTTTTAAAAGCTAAAAGTAGTTAGTGCGATCGCTGATCTTGTAGGGTGCGTTAATGAAATGTAACGCACCGTCTTAAGAAGATTATTGTTGAGGGATCTTGTGGGGTAAACAAATGGATAAGAAGATACATAATCTTTGACCTCCTAATAATTAACAAAAAATGAAACAGTACGCAGTGATTTACGAAAAAGGTGAAACTAATTGGGGGGCAATTGTTCCCGATTTACCAGGATGTGTTAGTATTGGTGATACCTTGAAAGAAGTACAAGAAAATGTTAAAGAAGCGATAAAACTGTATTTAGAAGTTTTAGCAGAAAGAGGTGATAAAATTCCTGAACCTTCGATAAAAGTAGGATTGGTTAATGTTTAAAAAGAAAACCTAATATAACTCTTACTGATAAACTTGACCACGAGATGCTATTAAGAGAATAGTAATAATACCTTGAGAATCATCAATAGTATAAATTATGCGCCAATTACCGAGTCGATAACGAAAACGTCCAGATAACTTTCCTTTAAGTGGTTTAATATTAGGATGTTGATAAGGATTTTGAGAAAGTTGATCAAAACAACGATTTAATCGAGACGCTAAAGACTGATCAGCTTGTTCATAAAATCGCTGTGCTTTACGAGTTAAGATTAAATCATACATTGCGACGAATAGCCTTAAATGACACTAAATCTCCTGTTGCTGCTTGTTCTTCTGCTTCTCTTAAATCATTTTCAAAACCAACAATATTTAATAATTCTTCCGTTGCTTCATTATCTTCTCTTTCTACTAAATAAGACAAAAAATCAGCAGCAACTAACAGTTTTTCTTCTGATAGTTGATTAATATAGGACTGAACTTGCTCACGAATTCCTAAATCACTCATAAATAAAGCATAATGTATTTCGATAAGATTATATCATACATTACAATTCTTCTCTCAGATATTAACACCCATTGGCAGACCATTGCCCCTATTCTAATAATTCGTAATGAAGAAGAATATGATCAAGCTGTGGAAAGATTAAACGCTTTAATTTAAGTAATATTAATCATCATTGATAAATATCAAAATAAAAAACAAAAAAATAGAATCTCTATCAATGGCACTAACAAGAATGCCAAGAAGCGATAAAATATAAAAATAGAAGATACAAAGCACAACCATAGCAGGACAAAAATTAGTGAGGATATTTTTTGTCTGCTTAATTCTCATTCCGAGGTAACGAGGAATGTCATTAACATCAAACACCATCATGGCTAGTGCTGTAAAAAAAAGAAGCAAAAACTAGGAGATTTGTATTATCATGAGTTATGATTTCGATCTGTTTGTCATTGGTGGGGGTTCAGGGGGTATTGCCACCGCTAGACGTGCTGCAGAATACGGCGCAAAAGTCGGTTTAGCCGAATATAATCGCTTAGGCGGAACCTGCGTTAATGTAGGATGTGTTCCAAAAAAATTGATGGTGTATACTTCCCATTTTTCCGCACAGTTTCAAGAGTCTCAAGGGTACGGTTGGAGTCCGGTTAAAAGTACCTTAGATTGGTCAAAAATGATCACCGCAGTTAACGAAGAAACCCAACGTCTTAATGGTATTTATCTGCGGATGTTAGATAACTCCAAAGTAAAACTTTATCGGGACTATGCTAAACTACTTGACCCCCATACCATCGAAGTAGGAAATAGTAAAATTACCGCAGATAAAATCTTAATTGCAGTGGGAGGACATCCCGTCAGGCCAGACATACCAGGGATCGAAAATACCATTATTTCTGACCAAATGTTTACCTTAGCTGAACAACCAAAACGGATGGTAATCTGGGGCGGTGGTTATATTGGGGTAGAATTTGCCTGTATAATGCGAGGCTTAGGATCAGATGTAATTCAAGTTATTCGTCGGGATAAAATTCTCAGGGGTTTTGATGAAGATATCCGTAGCACCATTCAAGAATCTATGGAAAATCATGGTATAAAAATCCTTAAAAATTGTACCATTACCGCCATCGAAAAAACATCCCAAGGGTTAAAAATTGCCGTTCAAGGTGATCAAAATAATGAGATGGTTTTAGTCGATACCATTGGTTTAGCAGCCACGGGACGTAAACCTAGTTTAGATAATTTAGGCATAGAAAATACTGCGGTTGAAGTTAACAATGGGGCGATCGCTGTTGATCAATATGGTTGCACCGCTCAAGACAATATCTATGCAGTGGGAGACTGTACCGATCGCATTAATTTAACCCCCGTGGCCATCAATGAAGGGCGGGCTTTTGCTGATACCCATTTTGGCGGAAAATCCCGTGTCATGAGCTACGAAAACGTTCCCTCTGCTGTGTTTAGTACCCCGGAAGCAGCTACCGTCGGGTTAACGGAAGAAGAGGCCAAACAACAGTACGGAGAAGACGCAATTAAAGTCTATCGTAGTAAGTTCCGTCCCATGTACTACGTTTTACCAGGAAAAGAAGAAAAAACCCTGATGAAATTGATCGTTCACCAAGAGAGCGAAAAAGTATTAGGGGCCCACATGGTAGGTGACTATGCAGCAGAAATAATTCAAGGAGTGGCGATCGCTGTGAAAATGGGAGCCAAAAAATCGGATTTTGATGCAACCGTTGGTATTCATCCCACCTCAGCAGAAGAGTTCGTTACTATGCGTTAATACTGGTCCCAGGAAAATTATTTGTTGACATAGGGATAAGGGAGACTGGGGGAGACTGGGGGACACCGGAGACTGGGGGAGACTGGGGAGATGGGGGAGCAGAATATTAATATTGCTTCTAGTCTTCCCACCCTTCCCTGTTACTGAGCGAAGTCGAAGTACACTTCCCACTCCCCACCCTCCCTATTTCATCAACTTTTCACGCTAACACGGTTAACCCCTGTAAATAATCATTTAACTGGCGATCGTGATCGTGACAAAGGTTTCCTAATGGTAAATCATCGGGCAAAAATGCTTTAACTCCCATTACTTCTAAAGGATCTTTTATAGAAAACTCCCCTTTAACTTCCGCTTCCATCAAAATAGAAATTGAGTGAATTCTGGGGTCACGATCCATAGACGAATAAACCCCGACTAACCGCCGAATATTTAATAATTCTAATCCTGTTTCTTCCTTTAATTCTCGTTTAGCTGTGGTAATGACATCTTCTCCCCAGTCAACAATACCCCCTGGTAGTCCCCATTGTCCTGTATCCTTTCTTTGAATCAAAACAATACTCCCATCAGGAAGCACCGGAATAATCGTAGCACCCGTAATAGGATGACGGAATATAATCCCCATTACAGTCTTAATATATCGCCACACTTGACCCATATGAATAATCTCCCTCCTTAAAGCTTAATCAAGAAGTTTGGAGAGACTATCATCAACCTATTCCGTTTCATAGACCAACCTCTAAAGTGACACTCCTCCCGACGCTGATCCAGTAGGTACAGCGCGGGCTTCCCTACCTCACGACAGGGCGTTACTGTTTCATCGGTCTTTTCTAGATACACAAATGTTGCCATTCACATATCCCAGTCCAGATACCTCCACAGTCAGCACCACCGACTATCCATCGGCTGCAATGTATCGAGTTTTTATCCAGAAAGACTTTTCTACCCGTTTCCAGTTTCCGAGCATTGTTGATTGTCTGGGGCAATCTAGGGACGCTTATCTCCACTGGCTAGAGCGATGGGGTTCGCCCTTTAAGTTTTTAGCCTGTTTCCAGGTGTCGATTAGACTTATTCCATCTTACTTTTGGCTGGCTTGTTTGTCAATTTTCGTGGCATCGAACCACTCAAGTGGAGGACATCTCACGATGGCGAAGCGTCTTCGCCATCGTGAGATGTCCGTGACCCGCCTTTCATCCCGACGCTGACTTCGTACAGCGCGGGGCTACGGGCGCGGTAAACTAAACTTTAACCTTGAGTCTTCGTAATCTAACTTCCATTTTTACATAAGATGAGATAATGTTACAAATCTTTACTAAATAGTCGGTTATCGTGTAGACTGGTCAAAGACTAAAAATAATATTTATTAAGGAGCAAGAAACAGCCATGCAGTCGGCACAGACGCTGCCAAGAGTACCCAGAGAGTATCTTAAACCCCCAGGAGGGTTAAATCCGAACGTGGTAATGTTTTTTACCGCTTTATCCCTCATTGGTTGTTCAATCAGTGGTTATTGGTTATGGCAGTGGCCTGACTGGATCTGTTTTTTCTGTAGTGTTCTTGCCCTACATATGTCAGGTACAGTGATCCATGATGCTTCTCATAATTCTGCTCATAGCAACCGAATTATTAATGCTATTTTAGGCCATGGAAGTGCTTTGATGTTAGGCTTTGCCTTCCCAGTATTTACACGGGTGCATTTACAACATCATGCTCACGTCAACGATCCCGATAATGATCCCGATCATTTCGTTTCCACTGGTGGACCCTTATGGATGATAGCAGCGCGCTTTTTTTATCACGAAATTTTCTTTTTTAAGCGTCGCTTGTGGAAAAAGTACGAACTCTTAGAATGGTTTTTGAGTCGTTTATTCCTATTTACTGTGGTTTTTTTGGGTATTCATTACGAATTTATCGGTTTTGTCATGAATTTCTGGTTTGTTCCTGCTTTAGTGGTGGGAGTTGCTTTAGGATTATTCTTTGATTATTTACCCCATCGACCTTTTAAAGAACGCGATCGCTGGAAAAATGCGAGGGTTTATCCCAGCGCTATTCTCAATATCTTAATTTTTGGACAAAACTATCATTTAATTCATCATCTCTGGCCCTCTATTCCTTGGTATAAGTATAAACCAGCTTATCATGCTACTAGACCTTTATTAGATGCTAAAGGATGTGATCAATCTTTGGGTTTATTGCAAGGAAAAAATCTCTGGAGTTTCCTCTATGATGTCTTTTTGGGAATTCGTTTCCATGACAATCATCATAAAAAATCCCTATGAATTATCTGGCCCATTTACTATTAACAGTACCCGTGACAATGGGGTTAATTGCCGAGAGCCGTATGAAGTGAAAGTTTCATGTACGGTTCGGAATGGGAGTTGTGGTAGGTGACTACCACTTCGACCCCTTCGTGCGACCCACCCGAACTTTGGATTGACAGACAGCCTAACATCAAAGCAAAGTAGCAATACTTTCGGCGCAGAAACATTGTCAGATCGGGAAAAGAAATTACTGAAGAATCAAAAAGTCGGCAGCAATAGCGTAAGTCAAAACAGTGATTTGTCGAAGAACAATTTATACTCCTTGGGACACAGGGAGTCTGCCTCTGTACAGTGAAAACTGTACGACAGTTAGTACCACTTTTGTGAGTAAAACCTGCGGAGGGAACGTAAGACCAAAACAAAACTTGTTTTGTGGAGGCTGGTCCCGTTGAAAGAGGAAGCCCCGTATGAAGCGTAGCGAAATACGTGGGTATGTCACCTTATTGAAGATTCCACCAGCCAAAAGTGGGGCCAATAAAACGAACTGTTACCCAGAGAGCGACCATAATCCCAATACCAAACCAGGCCCCTCGTGTAGTCCATTGATAGAAATCATCAGCTTGAACCTTTGAAATAGGAACCCAAGGCAAAATACGTTCCTCTTGACCGTACTGTTCTCCTAAAGCGTTTTTACGGCGTTTGGCTTCACCCATCTTTCATCCTACAACTCGTCATGATCCTATAATAACCTTTGAGGGGCTTTTAACTGTAGGCAGTAATCTATGATAATTTAGTATTATCTCTGACGTAAGGACACATTGCATAAGATCACTACCTAAGTTTCTAAAAGCGGTTTCGGGTGAACATTTGCCTAAGAAATCATATAATTGAATCAAAGTAATAAACAGTTTCAAAATTAAGTTTGACTATTGTAAAAGTGTAATAGGAAAATGAGCTTTATTCATGATTAATGTTCATGGCTCTCAGTTTATAGCCAATATTCTAATTGTTGATGATAAACCAGCTAATCTGCGGATTCTATCCACCATTTTAACCAAGGCTGGTCATAAAGTAAGGGCTGTTACCAGTGGGAATATGGCACTAATCACGGCTAAAACCATGCCCCCCGATATCATCCTCTTAGATGTCAAAATGCCCGACATTGATGGTTATCAAGTTTGTCAAAAACTCAAACAGTTCCCCGAAACCGCCGAGATACCTATCATTTTTCTTAGTGCCTTACAAGATGTAGAAAACAAGGTAAAAGCCTTTGAAGCAGGAGGGGTCGACTATATTATCAAACCCTTCCAGTTTGAGGAAGTTCTCGCTAGGGTATCAATTCATATCAGCCTAAAACACGCCCATAATCAACTGCAAAAACTGAACAAAGAACTAGAAAAAAGAGTTAAAGAACGTACTGCTGACTTGAAACAAATTCAGGAAAAACTGTCTTTTCATGCCCGTCAAGACACTTTAACCCATTTAGTTAATCGTTCCGTATTTTTGGAACGGATTGATCTCGCCCTAAAAAGATTTCACGAAGAAGAAGATTATCTTTTTGCAGTTTTCGTTATTGATCTCGATCGCTTTAAAATGATTAATGATAGCGACGGTCATCAGGTGGGGGATCTCTTATTAGTTGAAGTTAGTCGTATCTTAGAAAGTTTAGTAAGTCAAGCCGATACCGTAGCCCGAGTAGGAGGGGACGAATTTGCCATTCTTCTCGATCCTATCCGTGATGTGAACGAAGCCCTTAAACTAGCCCAAAATATAAAAGAAGCCTTGACTACTTCCTTTTTTATCCAAGGACGACAAGTCTTCATCAGTTCTAGCATTGGCTTAACATTTAGTGAGAGCAGTTATAACTCTGCCCTAGAAATTCTGCGCGATGCTGATATTGCTATGGGAAAAGCGAAACAAAAAGGGAGAGGAAAATATGAGATTTTCAATCAAGAAATGCACACCCAAGCTTTAAATTTATTAACCTTAGAAACGGATTTAAGATACGGTATCGAGAAACAAGAATTTGAAGTTTATTATCAACCAATTATGAACTTAAACCCGATAAAATTAGTTGGTTTTGAAGCCTTAATTCGTTGGCAACATCCCGACAAAGGGTTTATTTCCCCTGGGGAGTTCATTCCTGTTGCCGAAAACACGGGGTTGATTATTCCCATCGGCAAAATTGTCTTAGAAAAAGTGTGTCAGCAAATCCAAACCTGGAAAAAAAAGTTTCAGCAAATAACTATTTTAAAAATAGCTGTTAACTTGTCCAGTAAACAGTTTAAAAATGCTTATATTCTTCAAGAAATTGACGAAGTGATGGAAAGAACAGGGTTGACCTCTAACAATTTAAAACTAGAGATTACTGAAACATCTCTAATTGACCATTCCCAAGAAACCATCAAGTTATTAAAACAGTTAAAACAACGAAATTTAGAAATTTGTCTCGATGATTTTGGGACAGGTTATTCTTCTTTGAGTTATCTCCATCGTTTTCCCGTTGATACCTTAAAAATTGATCGTTCTTTCATTAATTGTATAGGTCAACCGGAAGAAAATTTAGAGATTATTCAGTCAATTATTCATTTAGCTCATAATTTAGGGATGAATGTAGTAGCAGAAGGAATCGAGACTGAAGAACAACTAATCTATCTACAAAAACTAAATTGTGATTTTGGTCAAGGATACCTATTTAATCGTCCTTTAACTGCTCAAGAAACTGAAAATTTATTGAGAGATGGTTGTTGAAAAGCTCCCCACTGAATAACTGATAACTGATAACTGATAACTGATAACTGATATAGTCAGAGATATTGCCATCATAGGAGAGTCAATAGTGTTTGGGTTAAATCAGCGATCGCCATTGATCACGTTTCTGTCGAGTTTAGTATTAATTGTCCTTCTCAGTTGGGGTTTGATCGGGTGCAGCGATGGCCTAGAAGCATTTTCCCAGGATCAAGAAACCTCTAAGCTTACCGTCACCACCAGTAAATTAACAGAAGTTGCCCCACCAACGGTTATCCAAGAACTGAAAGAGATTTTAGCCCAATATCATCCTCAAGTGGCTATTATTAGTCCCAAACCTCAGCAAATGTTCTCAGAAACCTCGGTTCCTGTACAACTAGAGGTTAAAGATTATCCCCTCTTCAAAGACGAAAAATTAGGACTTGGACCAAATTTACATTTGTTTGTGGATAATAAACCCTATCAGACAGTTTATAACGTTGATGAACCCATTATTTTAGAAGATTTAAGCCCAGGAACCCATACTATCAGAGTATTTGCCTCTCGTCCCTGGCACGAAAGTTTTAAAAACGAAGGGGCCTACGCAGAAACAACATTTAGTGTTTTTACAGAAACAGAAGATAACTCTCCCTCCGCCTCTCTTCCTCTACTAACCTATAGTCAGCCTCAAGGCAGTTACGGAGCCGAACCAATCATGTTAGATTTTTATCTAACCAATGCCCCCTTACATCTTGTGGCACAAAGCGATCCCAATGATGATATTGTAGATTGGCGCATCAAAGCCACTATTAACGGGGAAAACTTCTTAATTGATACCTGGCAACCCATCTATTTACAAGGGTTTGAACCTGGAGAAAATTGGGTTCAGTTAGAATTTATCGATGAACAAGGACAAGAAGTTAGTAACACCTTCAATGATACGGTTAGAGTAATTACCTATGAACCATTAGGAGAGGATACCCTCTCGCAACTGTTACGAGGAGAACTTTCCCTAGACATGGCTCGTTCTATTGTTGATCCCAATTATGTCTATACTTTAGAGCCATTACCCAGTGAAGAAGAGACACCTTCTGAAACAATAGAAGAAATCATCGAAAACGAAACAGAACCTCAAGAATCTGTTGAAATAATCGAAATAGAAACAGAAACTCAAGAATCTGCTGAAACTATGGAAATGGAAGAAAAAGCTCTTGATACTGTTGAAACCATCGAACCAGAAGCACAAAATCTTGAGTCTGAGATGGAAACAGTAACCCAACCGATGGCAGAAGAAGAAAGGGACCTAGGAGATATTACCCTGGATGATTGAGAATGGTCTGGCCAGAAAAAATAAAAGGATAGTTAAAATTCCTAGCATTTCCTAGGGAACTAAATTATCCTGAAAGGTGTCAAAAGACAATTTACTCAATACAGTTTACCCAATTAGGTTGGAGTGAGGTCATCGTGTTTATGAAACACTCACATATGTTAGCAGGGTTAGCTCTTGGCTTATCCCTATTAGGAATGTCTCCTGCTCAAGCAGAACCCGCGCAAAAAGAAGTTCTCATCAGTCAATTAGCTGGTCACGAATTAGAAGATCCCATCGACGTTTATCGTCAAGACTGGTTAGACTTCAAATTTAATGAATATATCATCGGTCGTATTCGTGGCGTTACCGGAGATGTAGCACAAATCCAAATCATTTCTGCTGGCATCAGCCAAGATGCTCACGTCAGAGTAACTCATGACCTAGGTTTCACCACCGGAGAACGGGATGTTTGGAAAGTGACCGCTGCAATGCCTCATTTATGGCCCAATTTGGTGGCTGGTTCCGACGTGATCATGAAAGTGGTTGATGGTGAATTCGTTATCATCGGAGACAAGCGTTCCTACTACCGCGCACAGCAAACTTATGCTCGTCCCTATTGGGTATCTCGTTTAGATTTACGGGAAGTACCCGAAGTAGTACGGACAAATATCAGTTGGGAACGTCCTGACGTAAGTTTACCTCCTATGCCCGAAAATACAGTTGAAATTGCCCCTGCTGAACCTGTTCCTGGTATGTGGTAAGGTTAGTGTAATAAGTTAGAGAATTTAGTGACAAGAGCAAAAATTAATTATTGGTAAAATAAAGGCGATACTCACAAAAAACTTGTTAGTATCGCCTTTATTTCGCATTTGGCACTACCTTCCCAACAACATTAATAAAACATCCACCCTTTATACCTTTTGGGTTTTTTCTTGAAGGGGATGGGGGAGGATGTGCGATCGCGACTAAAATAGAACATATAGACAGAAATTAAGTGAGGCGGTTTGCCCTGTGGTTTCTTCAATAGCAAAAATAACTCCATTCTTAGCAGAAACTCCCCAACGCTGTACAGGGGCTTACGCCCTCATAGATAGCCTAGTTCGTCACGGCGTTAAACACATTTTTGGCTATCCCGGGGGAGCCATTCTCCCCATTTATGACGAATTATACCGAGCCGAAGCCAGGGGAGAGCTTCAACATTTCTTAGTACGTCACGAACAAGGTGCGTCCCACGCGGCCGACGGTTATGCTCGGGCCACTGGTAAAGTGGGAGTATGTTTCGGGACCTCTGGGCCTGGGGCAACAAATTTAGTAACAGGGATCGCTACAGCACATCTCGATTCTATCCCGATGGTGGTAGTAACCGGACAGGTGGGAAGAGCGGCCATTGGCAGCGATGCGTTCCAAGAAACGGATATTTTTGGCATTACTCTACCCATAGTCAAACATTCCTACGTGGTACGCTACGCCCAAGATATGGCTGGGATCGTGGCTGAAGCTTTCCATATCGCCAGTACCGGACGGCCTGGCCCTGTGTTGATCGATGTGCCGAAAGATGTGGGACTCGAAGAATGCGACTATATCCCTGTTGAACCGGGACAGGTTAAATTACCTGGGTATCATCCCACGGTAAAAGGAAACCCCCGTCAAGTTAATGGGGCCTTATCTTTAATCGAAACTTCACAACGTCCCTTACTCTATGTGGGAGGTGGGGCGATCGCCGCCAATGCTCACGTACAAATACAAGAATTTGCCGAACGTTTTCAAATACCCGTAACCACGACGTTAATGGGACTTGGCTCCTTTGATGAGCATCATCCCCTATCCGTGGGAATGTTGGGAATGCACGGCACCGCTTACGCTAACTTTGCGGTGAGTGAGTGCGATCTGTTGATCGCTGTGGGAGCGAGATTTGACGATCGCGTAACCGGAAAATTAGATGAGTTTGCCTCCCGTGCGCGAGTGATCCATATCGATATCGATCCGGCGGAAGTGGGTAAAAACCGAAGACCTGATGTTCCCATTGTGGGAGATGTAGCTCAGGTACTCGAACAGTTATTACAGCGATCGCGAGAGATCGATGTTCCCCTAGATCCTCAGAAAACCGAAGCTTGGTTACATCGCATTAACCGTTGGCGCCAACAATATCCCCTGGTTGCCCCCCATTATGACGGTACCATATCCCCCCAAGAAGTAATCGCGGAAATTGCTCAACAAGCACCTCACGCTTACTACACAACGGATGTGGGACAACATCAAATGTGGGCCGCCCAATTCTTAAATAACGGGCCCCGTCGTTGGATTTCTAGCGCAGGGTTAGGAACCATGGGTTATGGAATGCCGGCAGCCATGGGGGCTAAAGTTGCTTTACCAGAAGAAGAGGTAATCTGTATTAGTGGTGATGCTAGTTTTCAGATGAATCTGCAAGAGTTGGCTACTTTATCTCAGTATGGGATCGCAGCGAAAACCGTGATTATTAATAACGGTTGGCAGGGAATGGTGCGTCAATGGCAACAAGCCTTTTTCGGTGAGCGTTACTCCTCGTCTAATATGCAGTCAGGAATGCCCGATTTTGAACTGTTGGCTAAAGCTTTCGGGATCAAGGGTATAACGGTTACAGAGCATTCTCAATTGTCTGGTGCGATCGCTGAAATGTTAGCCCATGACGGTCCTGTGTTGATGGATGTTCATGTGAAAAAGGATGAAAATTGTTATCCTATGGTTGCTCCTGGGAAAAGTAATGCCCAAATGTTGGGACTTCCTGAGTTAAAACCGACAATTTTTATGAAGGAATTAACCCGTTGTACTTCCTGTGGTGTGGATAACCCTGTAACTAACAAGTTTTGTCCTGAATGTGGCGCAAAAGTTTAATTTGTGGGGAAACAGAGGAAAAAGTTAATGTTCTCTGTTTCTCCTTATTTTTTAACAAAATTATTGGCAGAAGTCCCCACCTATAAATTTCCTTATATCCAACTCAGGTGTCTCTAAGTAGTATCATAAACATTCAACAGAAATATAGTCATAAAAGCATCTCGTTTGATTATTAATACTCTCATTAATCAGAAAATAGGAACTCTGATTATTGGTCATAATCCTGGCTGGAAACAGAAAGTTAACTTAGGGAAAAGAAACAATCAAAATTTTGTATTTATTCCCTATAATAAGCTCATAGAAATGTTATCTTATAAAGCAGAAATGGTGGGTATTAAGGTAATTATTACTGAAGAATCTTATACATCGAAAGCTTCGTTTCTGGATAATGATCCTATTCCTGTGTATCAGAAAGGTAAAAAAAATCAAGTAACTTTTTCTGGGAAAAGAGTAAATAGAGGTTTGTATCGCACTGGCAAAAGAAAATTAATCAACGCCGATGTTAACGGTTCGTTGAATATCATGAGAAAAGCAGTCCCAAATGCCTTTAGCTATGGGATAGAGGGTGTTGTAGTTCACCCAGTCAGGGTAATACCTGCAAAATAAGGATATGTCATATTTGACTATATTTTTATGAACTATATATTAAGTTATCAGAAAATTATTACAGTCCATCTTCCCATCGTTACCCAAGAGTGGGATGATAAAGACAAACCTTGGGGCAAATTACAGACCAGGAGTTGCCCACTCCACACTGATTGTTGTCTTATCGTAGTTTATTGCAAGAAAAATTATGGTTGCTGCCACCCAGTCACTTCAAGAACTGTGCATTAATTCTATTCGTTTTTTAGCGGTTGACGCTGTAGAAAAAGCTAAATCAGGACACCCCGGACTGCCTATGGGTGCGGCTCCGATGGCTTATGTCCTCTGGGATAAGTTTATGCGGTTTAACCCCAAAAACCCCAAATGGTTTAACCGCGATCGCTTCATCTTATCTGCGGGTCATGGCTGTATGTTACAGTACGCCTTACTCTATTTGACCGGTTACGATAGTGTCACCATCGAAGACATTAAACAGTTCCGTCAATGGGGATCAAAAACCCCTGGACACCCAGAAAACTTTGAAACCGAAGGGGTAGAAGTTACCACCGGTCCTTTGGGACAAGGGATCGCTAATGGAGTAGGTTTAGCCCTAGCAGAAGCCCATTTAGCAGCTACCTTTAACAAACCAGATGCTACCATCGTTGATCACTACACCTATGTTATTTTAGGGGATGGTTGCAACATGGAAGGTGTGGCCGGTGAAGCTTGTTCTATTGCTGGACACTGGGGTTTAGGTAAACTGATCGCTCTTTATGACGATAACCACATCTCTATCGATGGTTCTACAGATGTGGCGTTTACCGAAGATGTGTCCAAACGCTTTGAAGCTTACGGTTGGCACACTATCCATGTGCCAAATGGTAACACCGATTTAGATGCTATTGCTAAGGCCATCGAAGAGGCGAAAAAAGTCACCGATAAGCCTACCATGATCAAAGTTACCACCACCATCGGTTATGGTTCTCCCAACAAACAAGACACCGCCGGTGTTCACGGTGCTGCTTTGGGTGCAGATGAAGTGGCTTTAACCCGTAAAAACTTGGGATGGGACTATGAACCCTTCGATATCCCCCAAGATGTGCTTAAGGCAATGAATAAGGCTGAACAGGGTGCTAGTTACGAAGCTGAATGGAACCAAGCTTTTGCAGCTTACAAGGCTAAATATCCCACCGAAGCTGCTGAGTTTGAACGTTATTTAAGTGGTCAACTTCCCGATGGTTGGGATAAGGACTTACCTACCTTCACCCCCGATGATGACGGACAACCTACTCGGAAACATTCCGCTGCTATCCTCAACATCTTAGCTCCTGTTGTACCTGAGTTAATCGGTGGTTCGGCGGATTTAACCCACTCTAACTTAACGGAATTAAAAGTTTCTGGGGACTTCCAAAAAGGAGCCTATGCTAACCGTAACGTCCACTTTGGAGTGCGTGAGCATGGTATGGGTGCTATCTGTAACGGAATGTCTTTACATAATTCTGGTTTAATTCCTTATGGTGCTACTTTCTTGATATTTACCGATTATATGCGGGCTTCTATCCGTTTATCGGCTTTGTCTCAAGTAGGAGCTATCTGGGTTATGACTCACGACTCCATTGGACAAGGGGAAGATGGTCCGACTCACCAACCTGTAGAGGTTTTGGCTTCTTTACGGGCTATTCCTGATTTAACTGTTTTTCGTCCTGCTGATGGCAATGAGTGTTCTGGAGCCTATAAAGTGGCGGTTGAGAAGGCCAAAGCTCATGCACCTAGTTTATTAGCCTTTACCCGTCAGAAAGTGCCTAACCTCCCTGGAACTTCTATGGAAGGAGTGGCTAAGGGTGCTTATACTATTGTTGACTGTGATGGAACTCCTGATATTATCCTCATGGGAACCGGTTCAGAAGTCAGTCTATGTGTGGCTGCTGCTGAAAAATTAACCGGCGAAGGGAAGAAAGTTCGCGTGGTTTCTATGCCTTCTTGGGAGTTATTTGAAGCGCAAGACGAAGCTTATAAAGAGTCTGTTTTCCCCAAAGCTGTAACTAAGCGTTTATCTGTGGAAGCTGGTGTTAGCTTTGGTTGGTCAAAATACGTTGGACCCGAAGGCTACAGCGTCAGTATTGACACTTTTGGTGCTTCTGCTCCTGGTGGAACCTGTATGGAAAAATTCGGCTTTAGTGTTGATAATGTTTTGGCTAAGGCAAAAGCTGTTTTAGGTTAATTAATTCCTAATTCCTGTTATTAATCAATCAAAGCCCTCTGAAAGTTTAGGGGGTTTTTTCTTGTTCATTTTGCCATTTGTTATGATTTTCGATACCAGGGACATTCCTAATACCCTCTGAATAACAACTGTTCATTATTGATGGTTGAACTTGGAAGGACAAATAAAAAGAATTGGGGGAGGTTCATATGGGAAAAATTCCTCCCCTCAACGCTTGAACAGGTGCCGAGTTACAATGACTCTGGATGTTTTTTCTTTGTTCCCATCATCAGAACTTTCCCGACATAATATAATCTAATTATTTATCATCAGAACTTTTTAATATATAACCGTGATTGAGTTTGTTCAAAACCGAATACTATCCTCCAAGATAATACAGTTATTCACCGGTACCCTTATTAAATGGCAACAAGACGACTGTATAGAAATGGGGGCAGCATTGTCCTATTATGCTATTTTTTCCCTTTTTCCTATCTTACTGGTTATTTTAAGTATAACTGGTTTCATTCTTGGCCCTGATACCAACGCTTATACTCAAATTTTAATCCTTGCTAAAACGGCCTTTCCTATAGAAGCTTATCATATAGTAGAAACTACCTTGCTCCAATTAAATACAAGTAGTTTAGGTGCAGGGATTATTGGTTTTTCTATTCTATTTATTACTGCCAGTCGTATTTTTCTGGCTTTGAGTCGTGATGTTAATAAAATCTGGAAAGTTTATCATCGTCAGTATAGTCAAAATGGCTGGTTTTGGACAGTTATTACTTTCATTAAAAATCAAATTATTGCCTTTCTTTTAGTATTAAGTTCCACTGCTTTAATGTTAGTTTCTCTGTTATCTAATATTGCTTTAAAAGTATTTTTTAAGATCATTCAAAATGTAGAGAATGTAATTACTTGGGTTCGACTTGACGAAGCTTCTCTATGGAATACTTTACAATTAGGAGTAACTTATTTTCTCCTAACTTCTGTGGTTATGTTTCTTTATAAAACCCTCCCAGCAACTAAAGTAAAATGGAGTGATATTTGGATAGGTGCTTTATTAGCAGTTAGCTTATTTTCTCTCCTTCAAAGTTCAGTTAGTAGTGGGGTAATTCGTATTGGGGAACAGTTTCGAGCTTATGGTATTATTGGAGGATTCATGGTACTTTTATTATGGATATTTCTAACCTGTCAAATTTTTCTCTTAGGCTGCGAATTTACTTATGTTTATACGCATTTATTTGGCAGTAGAAAAAATAAATCAATCGATAAATAATTAAACAGCATCTTTAATCAACTTAGATAATTGTTCCGCACTATCTATAACAGCTAATTCTGAACTTTTTTGAGACATCCTTTTCAATTTTTCAGGATTTTTTATTAAATCTAAAACCAAGTCTTTTAAGTTTTGTTCCGTTAATTCTTTTTGTTGATAACAATAGGCTGCCTCTCCTTCAACAAACACTTTAGCATTAAAAGATTGATGATCCTCTGCTGCAAAAGGATAAGGGATTAGTATAGCAGGAGTTTTAGTAATAGCTAATTCTGTTAAGGTTCCGGCACCAGCACGACTCACCGCTAAATCTGCTCTTTGTAATAGCCCAGCAACATTATCATAGAATGGTAAAGAAATATATTGAGGGTGTTTAAAAATATCGGCATCAGGGTCATTTTTTCCTGTTAAATGGACTACATAAACCCCCATTTTTAACCACTCTGGTAAGCAATTACGAACTAATTGATTAACAGAAACAGCACCTTGAGAGCCACCTATTATGACAATTAGAGGCACATTATCAGGTATATTTAAGTCTAAAGATTGGGGAGTGTAGAACTGCGATCGCACAGGGGTACTAACCCAAATAGTAGGGATATTAGGTAAATATTTTTTAGTCCCTTCAAAACCCAAAGCCACTGTATTACAAAAACGACTTAATAGTTTAGTTACCTTGCCAGGAATATAGTTTGCTTCGTGAAGAATAGCAGGTATTCCTGATAACTTAGCGGCTAAAATAGCAGGACTAGCAATATATCCACCAGTGGTAAAAACTACTTCTATTTTTTCTTCTTTAATTATTTTTTTTACAGCAAAAACTGAGTTAACTAAACCCAACAAAATTTGTAACTTTTTGAGGGGAGAGCGAGTTTGAAATCCTTCAACTGATATAGAATGGAAAGGATAGCGATCGCCGATTAAACTCTGTTCGAGACGGTTGGGAGTTCCTAACCATTGAATTTCGTAATCTGGTAATTTTTCAGCCACTCCTAAAGCCGGAAAAACATGACCCCCAGTGCCACTTGCTGCGATTAATAAACGTGCCATAAAAACAAAATAATCGTTATAATAAAGAGAAAATCCTAGTATAGTAAATCAGGATAGTTCACAAAAGGTAGACGCATGATGTATCGCCATTGGTTCCTCTCTGTTGTAATTGGTTTCGGTATAAGCTTAGGGACTCATTTAACTCTCCGTGCAGAAAGCCCTGACACGGCACCGGTTGAATTAAAAGCCCTAATTACGCAAATCGATGCAGCAGCTAATCGACAGGACATCGAACGTATTCAATCATTATATAGTGACCAATATGTGACGGCTGATGGGTTAATGTTAGATGAGTTTACCCAAAGCTTAAAGGCACTGTGGAAAGATTATCCTGATTTGGAATATACAACAGAAATATTATCTTGGGAGAAAAAAGGCACAGGTTGGGTGGCAGAAACTTTAACAACTGTGATAGGAAATAATCAAGAAAGGGGGCGAAAAATTCAACTAGAAGCCAAAATTAAATCCCGTCAAACTTTCCAAGGAGATAAATTGATTCGTCAAGAAATATTAAGCGAAGAAACGAGATTAACCTCTGGAGAAAATCCCCCAGAAGTCACCGTAAATATACCAGAAACAGTGAAAGTTGGGGAAGAGTTTGATTTTGATGTTATTGTCGATGATCCTCTCAGGGATGAGTTATTAGCGGGTATGGCGATGTTAGAAAAAGTTGACAGCGATCGATATTTAGATCCCTCTACTATGCAGCTAGAATTGTTACAATCTGGGGGATTATTTAAACGAGTTCCTGCTGCTGAAGAACAACAAAATCGTTGGCTTTCTGCTATTTTGGTTCGTAGCGAAGGTATTACTATGATTACTCATCGTGTCAGAATTATTGACTAATGAGTGATTATTTTTGCTGTTGTTTAGCATAGATATCTACAAGATTTCGGATCATGGCCTGATAAGATGCGTTATTACGCAATTGAATCGCCTTTTTACTATAGGTTGATTTCGGCAATGATCACAAAACTTTTTAAAATTTACATCAGTTTACTATTAATACTGTAAACCTAAAATCGGATAAACCCAAAATAGGTTATTTTACAAATACTCTTTAAACCGCTTTCTTAACTGTTCAATGGTCATATTTTTGTTTAAAAATTCAACCATAGCTTGACCAAAAGCCCAAGCATTGTCTTGACTATTTCCCGAATTATCTAATAATAAAGGCCACAAAGATAACAAATCAAACTGTTTAAGATTAACCTCATCGGAATCAAACAAACAGAATAAATCATAAGCCATTTGTAACTTACCCACAACAATTGGTAATTGTTCAACAGGAATCTGTTCAGCTAATAAATAAGCCAAGGTAGAAGAGCCTGTACTTAACGTAGAAAGAAACTGTAAAACAGGACTTTTTAATAAAGCCGTTATTCCTTCTGTTGTACTCAGTCGTAATGTACAATTTTCAATTATTTTTGCAGCAGCAACGGATCGGGCTTCTTGTTGTTGTAAAAAACGGGCTAATCTTAATTGTTTTGAAGGTTTAATAGAGGCTAATAAACTATTGGTTAAAACATCAATTCCCCAACTCTGTCGGCCAACGGTTCCATCACGAGTAACAATGGGTAAAATAACGTCACATTTATCCCCTAATATTTCCACACGGTAAGCTGTCGCCTCTCGAATACTTATTTCTTTGGGTAACTTTCCCTGTTGCCAATCATAAGGAGGTTGCCACTCTCTCACTGGCCGTAAGCGATCCACTTGGGTTACAATGGCAATCATGGGTAAGTTTGTAATCTCTTCTCTAACCGCCTCCAGAAACTTCATATCTATCTCTAAAGAAGGATCAAGAGCAGGAGTTACTAATAACAATAAATCTGCCTTGGTACAATAATTTAACACCTGTTCACGAAACTCTGGACGGTTAATTTGTTCATACCCAGGAGTATCCCAAAGGGTTAAACTTTCCTCCGTATTACTATGCCAATGATAAGCGGTAAAATCATCTGTATTGGGTAAAATATCAACTTCTGCTTGAGCGGTTTTAAATAAAGTATTGATCAAGCTACTTTTCCCAGCGCCAGTCCTTCCTGCCAGTAAAATATTAACCGGTTTTACTTCTATTTTGTCGATGGGTTGGGCCTTAGCAATAATCTCTTGTAGGGTTTGAGTTTTGGCAGCAGAAGGGGCTTTTTCGGGAACGGATAATGTGGATAATGTGTCTGAAGGGAGCAGAGTTTTGTGACTATAAAGGGCGATCGCTTGTTTAGCAAGAATTTTTAAAGCCGTTTCTCGGAAGGTTTGCCCAAAGTTGACCACAAGTTGTTGATTTGCTTCTTGAGTGGATTTTCTACTGGTTTGTTTAGCTAAAGCAACCACTGGGTTCAATACCCACTGACTCCAGTTCCAAACACGCCATAATTTACGAGCATTGGGTTCTAATTTTTGGTAAACTTCATAAGCTTGATAAGCTTGGCCAATACTGACTTGATTAAGAAAAGGGGCTAATTTTTGCATCCAGCGATCAAGATCGTCTACGGTTCCCCGAATAAGTCCATAAGCTTGAGGAACATAGATATTAAGTAACGGATATTTGATTTCTGGGTGATAGACTTGGGCGATCGCACTGACTAAACTCTCGCAGCGTTGCCAAAACGTAGGCCAATCTTCCCAAAAAGGGCGATCGTTGCGAGTTTCTTGGATAATATCGTAGAGAATGGTCTCTATTTTACCAATGGTTTCTTGATCCCCAATGGTGGCAACAATTTGGTTTTCTTGCTTGTCTCCCTCTTGGGTAACCTGAGAGATAAAGGTTTCAATTTGTTGTTCTACGGGTTTCGTCCACTTAACCAATAACCAACGCCATCCTAGCAAAATTAAGACCAAAATAGCCCAGATCCAATTAATTCCCCATTGATGAATTTGTATCCCTGTTGCAATGATAAAAAAACTAACAATAACAATCACAGGACTTGCTAATACTACCCACTGCCAAGGTTTTAATCTAATCATATTTTTTAATTTACCTGTATAATAAGATATATTTTAAGGGAAATAATCTTGAAAATTTAGGAATAGTTACGAAAATAACTAAATTCTTAATCAATTTTTCTCACTTATTAATGGTAACTTATGCCCTCTCTAACCCTCTCAGAAATCACTTATTATCGTTCCCAACTTGCTGACTATCCCGATGCGATCGCCGCTTTAGATGAAATTGTTGTTTGTGATGGTGACTTAGACGATGCGGCCATTAACCTTGCTTTAAGTGTAGGACAAACCCCCGATCGCACTGACTGGTTAGAGGGGTTAGCAAAACGATATCGTGTAGAAATTTGTCAAGAAAACCTGATTAATGAATTGTCTCAAGGTCATATTATTCCGGTGATTAATCATTTAATGAATACCAAAAGAGTACCAGATATTTTAGTGTTACCTGTTATCTTATATGTTTTCAAAACGGGGGTTGATGATTTTTGTTCCCCTTTAAAACTTAAAATAACATAAGTCTAACTACTACTGTCTAAGAAAACTTACCTTTTTTTCAATACTTTATTATTTTTAATCTTTTTCTTAGATCGTAGGGTGGGTTAGGTGCAGATTTTATTTTGATAAAAACATCATAATTTTTTATCCGCACCGTAACCCACCATTTTCAATTATCCTTAGTTCTTCTTCTCATTTTTTCAAGCGACAATAAACCGTACTTAACCCCTGAACATTCCCCACATTACCAGGAAATAAAACCACAGGTAAATTAGGAAATAAAGGATGATCTTTTTCGGTTCTTACCATTGAACATCCGGCTAAAACTTGTCCTAATAAACGTACCGCTTGCAATTTTAAACCGGTACTTAAAACATCATTAGAGGTAATACCACCTTTACTAATTAAAAAGCTAATATCACGGGGTAAACCCTGAACCACTTCCATTAATAAAGAAGAAACTGCTATCCCGAAATCCAATCTTTTTTGTACGGTTTCAAAGGTTAACTCGTCTCTGCTGGTATAAACTACAGGGGTTTTACCCTGTTCATGAATACTTTTAACTTTTTCTAAAATACTCTTTAATAACTCATCTTTGTTATCAGGATTATCTCGTGGTTTTTTAACATCAACTTCTATTCCTACCACATCTGCTTGAGTTAATAAGTCTTGTAATTGTTGGGTTGTTTTCTTAACATGAGAACCCACCAAAACAACCCCAGGTTTATCTGTTGGTTTATATTCTGCCATTGCTTCTGCTGCAATGGGTTGTTTTCCTAACTGAGCTAAAGAGGTTAAAATACTAGCAGCACTACGGAATAAAAACCGTTTACCTGATGCTGCTGCGGTTAATAAGTCTTCAGCAAATTTATCTAAATCTTCTTGTTTTTCTCCGTCAACTACTCCGCATTTATTTCCTTGTAGCTGCATCAATCTTTCTAAGCTACCTTGTCGAATATCTGTTAATAAAAATCGTTCAACTTCTGTTGTTTTAATTCCTCCTTTGGTCTTTTCTTCTACATAGTCTGGTAAATAACTATAGTGGTAAGCAAAAACAGAATCTTTAGCAAACTCTGTTTCATGAACTGGTGTTAATGTTCCCTCGATGTTTAAATAGTGAACACTGTCAAGGGTTTGTCTTCCTCCTTCAAAAAAGGCAGGAATTAGAAAATGAGCGTCAAAACCACCCAATTCTTCGGCAATAACATCGGTTTCTATGGGATAATGACCTCTAAGAGTTGAGTCAGAACGACTGACAATTAAAAAATCTGCTATTTTTTCCGCTTCGATCGCAATTTTGAGATTATGACAAACTTCCCTGGTGACTTCTGCTGCCTTTTGGGGAGTTAATGCTCTCGTGTTTGTCAAAACAAAGAAAATAGGGACTTCATCCCTTAACCCTAATCTTAATGTCTCAACGTCCCACTGCATTAATAATAAACAACTATGTACCGTTTGGGAACCGGTTGGATCATCATCTAAGACTATTATTTTCGGTGTTTGACTCATTCTTTACTAACTGTTATCGCCTTTCCTATTGTCCCATGAATTGTGGCGAAACAGTAAAACCTTTCCATGAATAATTGATAATGAAATATCAATTATCCATTATCAATTATCCATTATTTAGCTGTACTAGCTGTTTCTACCACCTTGGCAAAAGCATCAGGGTCAAGAATCGCTAATTGTGCTAACATTTTACGGTTAATCTCAATATTAGCCTTTTTCATCTGACCAATTAATTGACTGTAACTCATGCCATTTTGTCTGGCAGCAGCGTTAATACGAGTGATCCATAAGCGACGAAAATCCCGTTTCCGTTTACGGCGATCGCGGTAAGCATTGCGTAATGCTTTCATCACCTGTTGGTTAGCGGTACGGAATAGACGAGAATGGCTTCCTCTAAACCCTTTAGCTAGTTTGAGGATTTTTTTACGACGTTTTCGGGCGACATTGCCCCGTTTTACCCTTGTCATAGTTACTCTGTTTCTGTGTTAATCTACGTTCATTAATTTTAGGCGTAAGGCAACATTAAGCGAACATTTGGCTCATCCTGTTCGCTAACTAAGGCTGCATTAGACAAACGACGACGCTTTCTTTCAGCACTTTTATGATTTAATAAGTGATTTTTGAAAGCTTTTCGCCTAACAATTTTCTTACCGCTTCCTGTTACTCGAAAACGCTTGGCGGCAGCTTTGCGCGTTTTTAGTTTAGGCATAATATTGATATAAAGTATAGACACAATTCCCTATCATAGCATAAAATATCTATCAATAACAATATGATGTAACCCAAAAAGCCTTCTTGAAAAAGAAGGCTTTTTCTGATGATTATGAGCTATGGTCATTATTACGTTTAGCCAAAATACCAGCCAATCCTATCATAGCTAATGCTGTTACTGATGTGGGTTCAGGGATTGAGGTGGGGGTCGCTGTTATATTTTCATCACCTCCACTGCCACTGCCACCAGAACTGCCACTGCCACTGCCACCGGTACCTCCACTGTCACTGCTATCAGTACCAGAACTGCCACTGCCACTGCTATCAGTACCAGAACTGCCACTGCCACTGCTATCAGTACCAGAACTGCCACTGCCACCAGAACTGCCACTGCCACTGCTATCAGTACCAGAACTGCCACTGCCACCAGAACTGCCACTGCCACTGCTATCAGTGCCATTACTGGTTCCTTGTATTGCCGATGCTAGTGCAAGTAGATCCTCACTATCTTTTAGTATTGAATCAATTGGACTATCATCAGAAACTAATGAATTTATGTCATTTGTTTCTGTTCCATTGCTATCACTATCACTATTGTCATCAGTATTCCTACTACTGTTACCAGAAGAATTTCTTGAACCTTGAGAACCAATAAATGAAGATAAAGAACCACCACCACCACCATTATTGTTATTGGAACTAGATGAATTTGGATTCCCTCCGTCAGAAAACGGTGAAGACGGGAAAGACATTGATGTAACTCCCGATGAATCGCTCGCATTAGCATCGATGTTTGATGAGTCAAAAGGGTTATGCAACAATTGTGCTGAGGCTGGCATAGAGGAAAAAATAACAACTCCAAATGCTATAAGAGATGGAATTGATTTACACCTTTCAGGATTTGTTTTTGGGTTGTGCATTTTTATAACCTGTTCTATTGCTTAAATGATTTTTAATCAAGCTAAAAATCAGAAGGTATTGGAAAATAGATAGGCTTTAGGTAAGTTAATTAATTTGTGGGAATACTTAGGTAATTAATAACTAATAAAAATCATTTTCTATCTTCATTTTATGAGACTAAAAAAGGATTGTCTCGTGTTTTTTGAAAAGTGGTTATTTATACAAAAATATAAAGTTACATTACACAAATAATACCTAGAAATACGGCTCTTTTTCAGGGATATCACCTATCAAAAAAAATTGTTATTCAATCATGGACAATGAAGAAATAAATAAATAAGCTTATCTAGTGAGGGGTGATCAGTGAAAAAAGTGTCACTCTTCTCCTTTTCCCTCTAGGGTGGAAACCTTAACATGGGAACAATAACACCCTTATTAGCTAGTCTATGGGTGAAACGTGCGATTCGTTGGGCTAGAAAGCTTGTACTTATTTTAAGTGTGTAGCCCGTTCAGAACCTAGAAATCTGAATAACTGTTGGTTTGTTGGCCAAAGGAGCCACACTCGGAATCAAAAGGAGAAATCCTGAGAGTGACGACATAACCCTCTGTTTTGAGCTTAGTAAATTCAGGATAGAAGCAGGGTTAAAAGGGGAACCCGTCATGAAACAGCATGATAAGCCGTCCCTCTAGTCAATCGGTCATGGTTAAGCATTACGTTGAATCATCGACTTGAACCCTCACCATCGGAAAGTAGCCAAAACTGTTTGACAGGCTGCGTTCAAAAAGAACAAAGTGAAAAGTGGAAAATTGGTTTCTTTTATCCACACAGATTCCTAAAAGTAACTTGGGGGAAAGATGAAACCTAAAACCGATATACCCAAATCAACGGAACGAATTAAGTCCATGATTGCTCTTACCACTGGTCGGTAGGTAAGCAGGAACAAACTTAACCGCAAGGGTCATGGATGTGAGAAGCAATAAGAAGCAAACGCCTATTTGTAATGAGTATGGATATGCTGACGTATTGCTGGTGGATTAGATGAAATAGTCTCTATTAGAGGTGAATATGTCGAATGCGAGTATAACCAAGACTACGCCAGAGTGGAACACAATTAACTGGGCAAAAGTCCAGAGAAAGGTGTTTAAGCTTCAAAAAAGAATATTTCAAGCTGTTAAATCAGGTAATAAAGTTAAAGCTAAAAAGCTTCAGAAGTTACTGTTAAAGTCACATTACGCAAAGCTCTTAGCCATACGCAAAGTGACCCAAGACAACCAAGGCAAGAAAACTGCTGGCGTTGATGGGAAAAAGGTATTACGCCCTAACCAAAGATTAAAGTTAGCTAAAGAACTAGCTTTAAAAGGTTACAAAGCAAAGGCACTCAGACGGGTTTGGATTCCCAAGCCTGGAAGAGATGAAAAACGTGGATTGGGGATACCCACCATGAAAGATAGAGTAATGCAAGCCTTGGTTAAATCAGCCTTAGAGCCATACTGGGAAGCCCAATTTGAGGGAACATCTTATGGTTTTCGTCCAGGCAAAAGCGCACATGACGCAATTAGCGTGATTTTCAATGCCATCAACAAAAAGGCAAAATATGTCCTTGATGCCGATATCGCCAAATGTTTCGACAAGATTAACCATGATTACCTACTGTCCAAAGTAGATTGTCCATACAACATCAAAAGAATCATAAAACAATGGTTAGAATGCGGTGTTATGGACAACGGTATATTTGAGGAAACCAATTCAGGAACACCTCAAGGTGGTGTAATAAGCCCACTATTGGCTAATATTGCACTACACGGAATGATAAAAGAAGTAGAAAACCACTTCCCTAGCACAAAGCTTAAGGAAGATGGTACTCGAAAAACTAGGTATAGACATAAAATTATCCGTTATGCTGATGATTTCGTAGCTTTACATGAAGATTATGACGTTATTCTACAATGTAAAACTCTAATTGCACAATGGTTAGATAAAGTCGGACTAAAAATAAAACCATCCAAAACCAGAATCTGCCACACCCTAAAGGATGTAGAAGTTAATGGAAAGATGGAAAATGCAGGGTTCGACTTTCTCTGATTCAACATCAGGTCATTCCCCGTTGGGAAACATCACTCTGGTAAAACAGGTGCAAATCCAAATAAAGGGCAAAAATCAAAACTGATTGGATTCAAAACAATAATCAAGCCAAGCAAGAAGAAAATACTAGCTCATCATGAGGCAATGAAAGAGGTTATTAAATCTCATAGAACTGCCCCACAAGCAGCATTAATCGCAAGATTAAATCCCATAATACGAGGATGGTGTAACTACTACCGAACTGTTGTCAGTAAGAAAATATTCACATCCGAGGATTTAACATTATGGAATATGCTTAGAGCCTGGACAGTAAGCAGGAAAAAGAAAAAGACACCACTGATTAAAGCTCTCAAAAAATATTTCTCACACGGGAAACACGGAAAATGGACTTTCCAAACAGGAAAAACAGTCCTCTACCACCACGCCGAAACGGAAATTAAGAGACATACACTGGTTAAGCCTGAATCATCACCATTAGACGGAAATTGGACATATGGTCGCAAAAGACGAGGTACATATACTGGGACACCAACCAGAGTCTCAAAACTCTTAAAGAAACAGAAAGGTATATGCCCTCAATGTAAGCAACACTTCACACCTGAAGACTTGATAGAAGTTGACCACATTATCCCTAAATCGAAAGGTGGAAAGGATACCTACAACAATCTACAAGCTCTACATCGTCATTGTCATTATGTCAAAAGCAAAAATGACTACCTCTATGATTGGCTAGAGAATGGCTATGAATGGAAGGACGATATACTAACAGTACCCATGGCAAGGGTCTAATTGCCGAGAGCCGTATGAGGTGAAAATTTCATGTACGGTTCGGACTGGGAGTTGTGGTAAGCGATTACCACTTCGACCCCTAATCATTAATGATATCAATACTATGACAACTATTCCCGAATATACTAATCTAACCGCCTTAAGCGAAGTATGGGCGATCGCAGCCAAAAAATTCCCCGATATCGTAGCATTGCACGATCCCAACAGTAAACCAGCAGTTAAATTGACCTACGCTGAGTTATACCAAAAATTACAACAATTTGCTGCCGGATTACAAGCTTTAGGAGTGAGCCCAGATGATAAAATTAGCTTAATTGCTGATAATAGTCCCCGTTGGTTTATAGCCGATCAAGGATCAATGTTAGCAGGGGCCGCCAACGCCGTGCGATCGGCACAAGCAGATAAAAACGAATTAGCTTATATTGTCAGAGATAGTGATAGTAGTACCCTAATTGTAGAAAATCAGAAAACCTTAGACAAAATACGCTCTTTTTGTGACGAAATACCCCTACAGTTAATTATCCTCCTCAGCGACGAAACCCCCAACCGAGACGATCCCATCAAAACCTTAAACTTTTCCCAACTGATGGAACTAGGGGCTAAAAACAGCTTACAACCGGTGAAAAAAAATGACACCGATTTAGCCACCTTAATCTATACATCAGGAACCACAGGACAACCAAAAGGTGCCATGTTATCCCATGGTAATCTCTTGCACCAAGTCAAAAATTTAGATGCTGTGATCCAACCCAAGGTAGGGGATCAGGTACTTAGTATTTTACCATCTTGGCACTCTTACGAACGCAGCGCAGAATATTTTCTGCTCTCCCAAGGATGTACCCTAGTTTACACCAATATCCGCAACTTTAAGACCGATATCAAGCGATTTAAACCCCAACACATGGTGGGGGTTCCCCGTCTTTGGGACTCTATTTATGAAGGTATACAGAAGCAACTGAGGGAAAAAAGCGACACCCAACAAAAAATAGCCCAGTTTTTCTTCAATATTTCCCAAAACTTTATCCTTTCTCGACGCATCGCCGACAATATGAGTTTAGAACACTTCGATGCCTCTGCTATAGATAGGTTCATAGCGAAACTTAAAACTATCTTCCTCGCCCCTTTACACGGTTTAGGGGATAAACTCGTCTATAGCAAGATTCGGGAAGGTTTAGGAGGCAATTTTGAAACATTAATGAGTGGTGGGGGTTCCCTGGCCAAACATTTAGACGACTTCTACGAGATCATTAACGTCCCGGTTTTAGTGGGTTATGGTCTAACAGAAACTTCCCCGGTTAGTAACGCCCGTACCCATAGTCATAACCTACGGGGTTCTTCTGGTCAACCTATTCCCCATACAGAGATCAAGATCGTCGATCTCGATACAGGGGAAGCCGTTTCTCGGGGAAAACGAGGAGTTGTTCTCATTCGTGGTCCCCAAGTCATGCAAGGATACTACAAGAAACCCGAAGCTACTGCCAAAGCGATCGATCCCGAAGGGTGGTTTAATAGTGGGGACTTGGGTTGGATCACTCCTATGAATGATTTAGTGATCACCGGACGGGCTAAAGATACCATTGTCTTGAATAACGGGGAAAATATTGAACCCCAACCCATCGAAGATGCTTGTGTCAGAAGTCCTTATATTGACCAGATGATGTTAGTGGGACAAGATCAAAAAGCTTTAGGTGCTTTGATTGTACCTAACTTAGACGCATTACAAACATGGGGCAAAAATCAACAACTTAACCTGACTTTTCCTTCAGAAGATGCCAGCAGAGAAACGATCATTAACAGCGATCTTTATGGAAAACCTGTTCAAGACTTATTCAAACAAGAATTGAAACGAGAAGTGAAAAATCGCCCAGGATATCGTGCCGATGACCAAATTAAAGTCTTTGAACTGATTTTAGAACCCTTTTCCTCTGAAAACGGTATGATGACCCAAACCTTGAAAATAAAACGGCCTATAGTCACTGAACGATATCAGGGTATGATTAACGGGATGTTTGAATCGTAGTCATTGAAATCAATAGTCAACGGAGAAAATAGTTATGGAAGACGCAAACACCAGTTTATTACTGAAACGCCCGGTTAACTTAAAGGTGATTGTTACCACTCGCTGGAAAGAAGAAATGCAGCAACAACTGCAAGCACAAATCGAACAAGTTGACAACCAGATACAACAAATTGAAATGCAAGGACAACGGGCCATTGCTGAAATCCAAAAACAAAGTGTATCTCCTCCAGGCCCAGAAACAACCCAACAAATTGATAATATTCAATTACAGGTTAATCAGAAAAAAAGTGAGTTTTTGGAACGAAAAAATCAATTTTTACAACAAATGCAGCAAGTTCAAACTGTTGAATTAGAACAAGAAGTTGTTCAAGGACAATTAGAAAGTTTTTTCCGTGTTGAAAAAGGAGAAAACTTGGTCAAAAAACTAAACGTAGAAGTTGTCATTCGTGATGGTGTAATTGAAGAAATACGGGGAGAAATTTGACAACCGACCCTAACCCACCCCTAACCCTACCCACCCCCGCCCCTCCCAGAAGGGGAATTTATCGTTGAGGACTTCTGCGGACATTTTCTTAAAATTTAACTAAGATAGCCATGTTTTCAAAGCAACGTGGCTATTTTTTTCATTTTGTGTATTTTTATGGCTAGTTTCAGAGATTAATAGTAATTTGCCTTAAATTATCTTGCTTTAGAAAATAATAATAATTATTACTAAACTACTAATAAATGTGACAGTATGCAAAAAAATGCTATGATAGATATAGAGACAGAAGAACTCAATTTATGCCGTTATTGATTTTAGTCGCCGATGACGATCTGGGAATTCGTGTCGCTGTTAAAGACTATTTAGAAATGCACGGTTATGGCTGCATAACCGCCCAAAACGGAGAAGATGCCTTTTCCTTAGTTCAAACTTATCGTCCCCATTTATTAATCTCAGATATTAAGATGCCACGAAAGGACGGCTATACCTTAGTAAAAGAACTTCGTCAACTGCCGGAATTTCGTTTACTACCCGTAGTCTTTCTAACCGAGTGTAGTACAACAGAAAGTCGTATTCAAGGGTATCAAGTTGGTTGTGATGTATATTTACCCAAACCTTTTGAAATGGACGAATTAAAAGCAGTTATCCGTAATTTATTAGAGCGATCGCAAATTATTCAATCAGAGTGGCGTTTTTCCCAGAATAAGTCCGTTAACCAAAATACCCCTCAACAACAACAGCAAGCGGCTAAAATTTCCATTCAAGCAGAAATAGAGTTCTTTGAATTAACCCGACGAGAAAGCGAAGTCCTCGACTTATTAACTATGGGACTCTCCAATGGAGAAATAGGTCAAAGACTCCATTTAAGTCCTCGTACTATTGAAAAATACGTGAGTAGTTTACTGCGGAAAACAGATACTAGCAACCGTGCCGAATTAGTCCGTTTTGCTTTCGATCACCATTTAGCTTTTCCCTGCGGGAAGCCCCACATCTGAACCCAAAGGGTCAGTGTGGGATGGGGCGTATAAACTGAGGAGGAAACCTCCTCAGACAGCCCCTCATGAAAGCAGGGGCAGGGATGACAAACGTAGCTTTTCTGATCTAAAATAAACACATCGCTTGATAGGTCTACAAGGTAATGACTTGGGTTTATGATTCGAGCGATAGAGGAAAGAAGGACGTATCTTGCTGAACCTGACCCTCCACAGTGGACTTGCAGAAGCTGTGATCCAAAGCATAGTAATTGAAGAATTTTGAACCTTTGGGACAAGGGGGATAGCCTATCGCCTTGGCGTAAAACTTGCTATTGCTTGCAGTAGAAAGCGGCCGACTGGGTAGGAAGCCCACACTCTATCCGATAGGATGAGTGTGCGGTAGTTCACTTAGCTGAGTTTTAATGTCTAGGTGGCCGCAAAGCTGGAGAAGGAGTAATGGGACCTAAAATTTGATTGAGTTGTCGTAATTGTTCCGGGGTTCCCATACAGATTAACAAATCTCCAGCCATCAATTCCGTTTCTCCCGTCGGCCCCCCCAATAAAGTACCATCAGACCGACGAATAGCTAAAACCAACGCCCCCGACTGTAATCTTAATCTTGCTTCGCTGAGAGTTTGACCCACACAAGGACAAAACTTAGGATCAAGCAGAAATTCCTCCATATAAAAAGTGCGATCGCTTCCCGTTAAGATCCCATCCACAAAATCCATCACCTGGGGTCTCAAAGCCGCCGCAGCCAAACGTTTACCCCCAGTAATATAGGGGGAGACAACAGCATCGGCCCCCGCCCGTTGTAGCTTTAATACCGCTTCCTCTGTACTAGCGCGGGCGATCGCTCGAATTTTGGGGTTGAGAGTTTTAGCAGAGAGAACAGTATAGAGGTTTTCTGCATCGGAGGTTAAAGCAGAGACTAAACACACCGCCTTATCAATTTTGGCATTGATCAAACATTCATCTAGGGTTGCGTCTCCCTGAATAACGATATAGCCTAACTGTTTGGCTTCTTCCACTTGTTCCGGTCGAGAGTCAATAATCACAAAAGGAACGTCCTCGGCCGTAAATTCTTGGGCTACTTGTCGAGCAGTACGCCCATAACCGCAGACGATACAATGATGTTCTAGGGTGTCTATCAAGCGTCTCTCCTGTCGTTGTCTAATTCCATCTTGAAAATAACCTTGAATTAAAGCCTCGGTTAAACGATTGACAATATAACCAATGGTAATGACTCCTAACAAAATTAAAACAATAGTAAACAGTCGGGAGTCATCATCGAGGGGGCGAACTTCGGAAAACCCAACAGTAGACAGGGTAATCATCGTCATATAGGCCGCTTCAGTCAATGACCATTTTTCGATGACATAATACCAAAAGGTTCCCAAGCAAAAAACACCAGCTAATGCGATCGCCCCACCGAGTAATTCTTGTCGTAAACGTCGATATTTTTCTTCAAAAGAATATAGAGCCATAGAAATTGTTATTTTCTAGAATATTTCCCTGGATTGGTGTGATAATTTCGACGTTCAATCTATAGTTCATAAAAATATAGTCAAATATGACATATCCTTATGTTGTTTTTTACTGATACCCTGTTTCGTATAAACTACTATATTTCTTCCTTATTTCTCTTGAATGTTTATGATACCTTGAAGATCCTCAAGTAATTATCCCGAAAGCCTTTACTAAGGAATGGACATAGTTGAAATCTATCAATCATTATAACTAAACAGAATCAAGCCCCTTGCGGATTTTAATAGTTTTTTTGTACTTCCTAGTTGTCATTTTCTGACACAAGAGCAAAAAATTTTAGACAAGCTCTTGCATTACTCCAAATTATTTGTTATGCTAGTTAAGCGCAAAACAAAAGAATGCTTTAGCCGGGATAGCTCAGTTGGTAGAGCAGAGGACTGAAAATCCTCGTGTCGGCGGTTCAAGTCCGCCTCCTGGCATCTAACTATAATCAGTATAACCCACCATTCATAAGGGTTTTAGGGACTCAACAGAGGAGCGTTTCTCTTTGAGTCCTTAAATTTTTGGTTTTTTTTATTCATAAATACTTAGTTTGGGGCGATTTGTAGAATTGATGGATGACTTTATGGCAGTGATGCACTGTTTTTCTTCTAACCTATAGAGGAATAGGGAATTCTGCCCGACGTTTTTGATAAAGAGTATGAACGTAAACTATCACAAGAAAATGACAAACAATGATAAAATATCAAGAAAATGTATAACTATCTAGTTATGACCTCTGAAATCGCTTCACAATTAGAATCTATATTAGATACCCAGGATATTATTCCCAGAGATAGAGTCAATAATGGTTGGCAAGATCGGGTTAAAAAAACAATTTATAATAGTTGTCTTCCTGACTATTTCCTAACTCCTCCTGAGCTTAAATATTTGAGTAATACTGTTAGAATAGCAAGCAAAAATCGCTGTTCAATACTTCCTTGTGGTAGTGGGACTAAGTTAAGTTGGGGTGGTGTGGTTTCTGATGCTAATCTCGTTATTAGTACCCAAAAGCTTAACCGAGTCATAGATCATGCAGTAAGTGACTTAACCATCACCGTAGAAGCAGGGATAAAATTAAGGGACTTACAGACTATTTTAGGGCATCATAATCAATTTTTGCCTATTGACCCTGCTTACCCAGATAATGCCACCATCGGAGGCATTTTAGCCACAGCAGACACGGGATCTTGGCGACAACGTTATGGGGGAATACGGGATCTAGTATTAGGGTTATCCTTTGTCCGTTGGGATGGAGAAATAGCGAAAGCAGGGGGTAAAGTTGTCAAAAATGTGGCAGGATATGACTTAATGAAACTATTTACAGGTTCCTACGGCACATTGGGAATTATATCTACTGTTACCTTCCGTTTGTATCCTATCCCTGAAGCTTCGGGAACCTTGCTGATGACTGGGGAAGCCGAAAACATAAGCCAAATGGCACAAACCTTTTTACAATCGGGGTTACAGCCTACTGCTGCTGAAATGATTTCACCATCTGTCGTGAAAACCTTAGAATTAGGGGAAAATATGGGCTTAATGGTACGTTTCCAAAGTATCCCAGAAAGTGTTAATGAGCAAAGTCAACAAGTGCAAGCGATCGCCGAAAAGTTAAGTATAAAAGTGATATTCTGTAAAGATGAAATTGAAAATAATCTATGGAAACAATTACAAAAATTAATCAGAGTTGATAACACAAATGTAACCATAAAAGGCAAAATAGGAATTATACCCAATCAAGCAGTTAACTGGTTAATAAAATTAAATGAGTTAACCCAGCAACAAGGATGGGGGATGATTAATTTAAGTAGTGGCATAGGACAGTTTAAACTGGATATAGAACCCAGTTTAGGCATCTTAAAACAACTGCGATCGCTCGCTCAAGAAAACCGAGGCTTTTTAACCATTTTAGAAGCAGATCAAAGCATCAAAAAACAATTTGAACCTTGGGGATATTCTGGCAATGCCTTACCCCTAATGAAACAAATTAAAACCCAATTTGACCCCCATAACCTATTTAGTCCTTCCCGTTTTATCTAGTTGACTTTTTCAAGAACACTTATTATTATGCAACTTTCTGATAACTCCAATAATAGTTTTAATTTTCAACGAGCTTTAGAAGAAGAAATTAAAGGATTTGACGCAAAAAATCCACCCAAACAAGAACTAATTGATAGTTGTGTTCATTGTGGCTTCTGTTTATCTACATGTCCGAGTTACCGTGTTATCGGTAAAGAAATGGATTCTCCAAGGGGCAGAATTTATTTAATGGATGCTATCAATAAAGGAAAAGCAACCCTAGATGAAGCAACTACCCAACATTTTGACAGTTGTTTAGGTTGCTTAGCTTGTGTTTCAACCTGTCCATCGGGGGTACAATACGATAGTTTAATTTCAGCAACTAGACCCCAAGTTGAAAGAAATCAACCGAGAAGTATTGCTGATAAAATCATTAGAAGTATAATTTTTAATCTTTTTCCCTATCCCCAAAGATTACAAATTTTTATTCCCTTACTTTGGCTATATCAAAACTTAGGAATTCAGAAAATTGTCAGGAAAACAGGGTTATTAAAATATTTATCCCCTCGTTTAGCTGCAATGGAGTCTATTTTACCAGACATAACCCTTAAATCATTCAACAAAACCTATCCCGATGTTATCCCTGCTCAAGGTAAAAAACGTTACCGTGTGGGAGTAGTTTTAGGGTGTGTTCAAAGATTATTTTTCTCCCCTGTTAATGAAGCAACGGTTAGGGTTTTAACTGCTAACGGTTGTGAAGTAGTTATTCCTAAAAGTCAGGGTTGTTGCGCTGCATTACCAGCACACCAGGGACAGGAAAAACAGGCTCAAGCTTTAGCCAAACAGATGATTGATAGTTTTGCTGATACTGGTGTTGATTATATCATTATCAATGCTGCTGGATGTGGTCATACATTAAAAGAATATGGTCATATTTTAGACGATGATGCAGAGTACAAAGAAAAGGGTGAACAATTTTCAAATCAGGTTAAAGATATTCAAGAATTTTTAGCAGAAATTGGTTTAAAAACCCCATTATCTCCTGTAAAAGATGAAAATTTACCTTTAGTTTATCAAGATGCTTGTCATCTTCTGCACGGTCAAAAAATTAGCTTACAACCCCGTCAACTTCTTAAACAAATTCCAGGAATAACATTAAAAGAACCTATTGATGCTGCTTTATGTTGTGGTAGTGCAGGGGTTTATAATATGTTACAACCAGAAGTTGCTGATGAGTTAGGAAAACAAAAAGTCAATAATTTAATGAATACAGGGGCAAAATTAATTGCCTCTCCTAACCCTGGATGCTCTTTACAAATTAAAAAACACCTAAACCAACAGGGAAAAGATATAAAATTAATACACCCTATCGAGTTATTAGATCATTCTATTAGAGGTGATAAAATTAAACTGTAGAATAAATTAAGTGCAAGGTAAGGCTAAATTATGTCATCTTTACCAGGAAAAGACAGGAACAAAATATCTAAAAAAAAGTCTGGCTTTTTTCACAACTTTGTGACTATGAGCAGCATTTTATTGATTGCGTTCCTGGTATTAATTATTTCAATAGATTGGTATATTGGTAATCAATTTAACCAATCTATTTATTCTGATATCAATCAAATTCCTAGAAAAAAAATAGCCTTAGTATTAGGAACATCTAAATATGTTAACCAATCTGAAAGGACACGCTATAATGCCTATTATGCTTATCGAATGAAAGCGGCTGCAAAATTGTATCAGGCCAAAAAAGTAGATGGAATTTTGGTCTCAGGAGATAACTCAACTGAATTTTATGATGAACCCAGTCAAATGACCGAAGATTTAATTAAATTGGGGGTTCCTGCTCAATATATCAATCAAGACTATGCAGGGTTTAGGACCTTAGATTCTATTGTACGGGCTAAAGAAATTTCTGGCTTAGAAAGCTATACCATTGTCTCTCAAAAATTCCATTGTCAACGAGCATTATATATTGCGAAAGCAAAAGGACAAAATCCCATTGCTTTTTCTGCCTCCGATATACAATCTTTTGCTGGAATAAGAACAAGATTGAGAGAAGTTTTTGCGAGATTTAAAGCATTTTTAGACTGTAAAATATTAAAAACAAATCCCAAGTTTTTAGGGAAACCTGAGACCCTTCATTATCGGGGACATTCCTGATACCAGAGAGTTAGGAGTTATGTTTTTATGTTTTTTTTAGTTGACTTTTGTTTATACTTCTAAAGTCTTATTGTTGGGTTTTTCTTCCCAGTCGGAACAAGAATCATTATTAGAACCGTAAGGGTGCATTCCACAAACAAATAAATTTTGGCCGTATAATCGTCCATGATAATGAGTACATCCCCGACAAGCAGGATGAACATTATGAGTGGGTTCTATTTTTGGTGAAAGTATTGATTCAGGATCTTGGTTATATTCATAATAGTAGTAGTAATTTTGAGATTCTTCCCTGATAGAAACATCGATAATGGGGGCAAAAACATCATCCAAAAACTGCTCAATTTCTCTGAATAAATCATTCTCAAAATCTTCAGCAGCTTTTTCCATAGACTGCCCCACTTCATCTACAAAACCCTCTACAGCAACTGTTACATTGTCTATCCATTCTGTGAAATCTTTTTGCCAGTCTTCCATAATATTTATTTATTGAAATTTATTTAAGATTAAATAGTGTTGGCTTATTATTTGTCAATTATTGACGCTTTAAACGATCTAGCTCTTCTTGTAAAGATTCTACTTGTTGTTTGAGATTATCTAAATTTTCTTGCTTTGATGTTTCTGTTTTCTCTTCATCTTCTTCGGAAACAATTTCGATTAGACGAGGTTCTTTTTGCTCATTTTTTTCAGTTTCAGTCGGGTTAGCTTGTTGCGCTTGCTGAATCATATCATCTACATATTTTTTAGCTTCTTCTGCGGTTATTTCTCCCCTGGACACCATTTCATCAGCTACTTTTTGAGCTTGAGATTTTAATTCTTGTATGGTAGTGCCTCCTTTTTCTGCTGCATAGGAAGCAATACCAACTCCAAGATAGAATGCTTTTTGTACCAAGTTACCTAGATCAGCCATATTGTCCTCAAGTTTAATCTTTTTTTCAATTATAACACCAAGATTTTTAAGTTTCTCTTTCTGCCAATTCTAACCATCTTTCTGTCGCTGTGTCAATCTCTTCAACCAATGCAGATAATCGTTCCGTTAAGGTTTGCATTTGGGCAAAATCTGTTGGGGGATTATTATATAAATCTGCTTCTAATTTTTCCTTTTCTGCTTCTAGTAAGGGTATTTTTTCTTCTAAGTCTTTATATTCATATTTTTCCTTAAATGTAAGTTTATTAGACTGTTTAGACTGAGTATTTTTAGAATTTTTTGAAGCCTTATTATCTTGAGAATTGATTTTATTTGGTGACTCTTTTTCTTTTTCTTCATTTGCTTTCTTATAATCCAGATATACTGAATAATTACCAGGATATTGTTTAATATTTCCTCCTTCTTCTAGGGCAAAAATCGTATCAACTGTTCTGTCTAAAAAGTAGCGATCGTGAGAGACAACAATAACACAGCCGTTAAATTCTTCTAAGTATTCCTCTAAAACTGCTAATGTTTGTACATCTAAATCATTGGTTGGTTCGTCTAATATTAATACATTGGGCGCACTCATCAATACTTGTAATAAAAATAATCTTCTCTTTTCTCCTCCAGAAAGTTTATGAATGGGGGCATATTGTTGATTGGGAGGAAAGAGAAATCTTTCTAACATTTGAGAAGCAGTAATAACGCTACCGTCTGCTGTTTTAACTAATTCTGCCACGTCTTTTAAATAGTCAATAACTCGCTGCTCTTCATTAACTAATAAATCTTCTGAATGTTGATCAAAATAACCAAAATGAATAGTTGGTCCAATATCTATTTTTCCTGAATCGGGGGTGATTCTCCCTGTGATAATATTCATTAAAGTGGACTTACCTGCTCCATTCTTTCCAATAATTCCTACTCGATCTTGAGGATTAAAAATATAGGTAAAATTATCAATTAAAACCCGGTTATTATAAGCTTTATTAATATTTTCTAGTTCAATAACTTTTTTACCAATACGACGACTAGCGGTACTAATCTCAACTTTTCCTTGAGTTTGTCTAAACTCTTTATTTTGCATATCTTGAATGCGATCAATACGGGCTTTTTGTTTGGTACTCCTAGCTTTAGGACCTCTTTTTAACCATTCTAATTCCCGTCTTAATACCCCAGCGTGTTTCTTTTGACTACTAATTTCTGAGGCTTCTACTTCTGCTTTTTTTTCTAAAAAATAAGAGTAATTTCCTGCATAACCATAGAAATCACCTCGATCAATTTCTAGGATACGATTTGTGACTTTATCTAAGAAATAACGGTCGTGGGTAATTAATAATAATGCCCCAGAATAACGGTTTAAATAACTTTGTAACCATTCTACAGACATAGCGTCTAAATGGTTGGTAGGTTCATCCATTAATAAGGCATCTGGTTCTGATAATAAGCCAGAAGCTAAGGCGATTCTTTTCCGATAACCTCCCGATAAATCGCCAATTTTTGCCTCAAAATTATCGATACCTAATTGGCTTAAAACAATTTTAGCGTTAGTTTCTAATGCCCAAGCATCTAGGGTTTCAATTTGTTGGGTAACGGCTGATAAACGAGACATTAAACTATCAGTTTCTTGAGGGTTATGGGCTAATTTGTGAGATATTTCTTCATACTCCCTAATTAGTGCCATTTGTTCTCCACAATCAGCAAAAACCTGTTCTAAAACGGTTAGATTTTCGTCTAAATTCGGTTGTTGGGGTAGATAAACAATTTTAGTTCCAGAATTAACCCATAATTCTCCTTGGTCAATGGGTTCTAATCCCGCTATGATTTTTAGTAGGGTGGATTTTCCTGAGCCATTTGTCCCAATTAAACCAACTTTATCCCCTTCTTCTAAACTAAAACTTGCCTCTTTCAAAATTTCTTTGATACCGAAATCTTTTTTAACTGATCGTAAGGTTAAAATTGTCATCTAGTCCCTTCCTTCTTGTCCTATATTTAATTCTAACAAACCGGGAGTTCCAGTAAAAAAATGTAGAAGCCATACTTAAGAGGATTTTTATTTTGTAGTCTAGCGTAGTAAGCTGCGATCATGCCTTCTATTCCATGACTAATAAGAGCAATTCTATCTAACCAAAAAATCCAGTTTAAGTTACTGGGAATTTCCCAGTTATTAAGTCTTACGTATAAATTTCCTAGCTCCCATAAAATTGCTAAACTAATTAAGGTAGTAGATAAAATTTTCACTGGAGTCTTTATCAATTCAACCGAAGGATTGTTGAGAATTTGGGTTTTTTCTTCTTGGTTCATTTTAGGAATAGGTATTCTTTTATTCTACTATAACTGATCAGTGATCAGTTGTGAGAATTAAGTCTGAGTAGAAGGGAACAGGGAACAGATAAGAAAAGGAATATCTCATGAATCATTTCTGATTACTATATAACTAATCAGTGATCACTGATCACTGACATTTAATCGGAAGATTCTTGAAAGATAACTTTAACGATTGTTCCTTTATCTACTTGAGAAACGATCTCAATTTTGCCCCCACATTGTTCAATTAAATGACGGACAATGGTTAATCCCAGTCCCACTCCCTCAACGGAAGAACTCAGGGTATTACGTCCCCTATAGAAACTATCGAAGAGTTTGGGAATATCGCTATTTTCTATCCCCACTCCTGTATCAATCACAGCTATTTCCACCCCTTCTGATCTCAAGTTCGTTTGTACAGTAATGCGTCCCCCTTCAGGAGTAAATTTAAGACTATTGTGAATAATATTTTGTAGAATTCGTCGTAACCAAGAACTAGGAAAAGCAACAGCAGGAAAACCAGCAGGGATGGTATATCCTAAAGTAATTCCTTTTTCTTCAGCGATCGCTTGATAGGTACTAACAATCCCTGGAACCAGTTCTTCTAGGTGAACAGTAGGGTCAGATTCTTCTAAACTTTGATTAAGTTGTAATAATTCTTGCAATCCTATAAGTAGGGTATTTTGCCGATCGCATTCTTTTTTTAATAGGTCGATATATCTCTGTCTAATGTCCCGTTTATGCTGTTTTTTTCTAACAACTGAAGGGCCGTTTTCATGTTGGTTAAAGGGGTACTTAGTTCCCTGGTTAGGGGTTGGGGGAACTCCTCTCTTACGGTCAAACTTTTTGAGGGAAGGGGTTGCGTTGTTTCTTGCTTAATCTTGGGAGAAACGGAAGAAATATGGGGCAGAAATTGATACCATAATCTTGTTAATAGGGTGGTATCTATTTCACTTGGTAAAGGAAAAGGTAACACCGAGTCTGTTAATACCTCTACCGAAGTTGTATCTGTTATCGTAATAAGGTGTTTGATTGCGCTTAATGCCTTTTGAATAACGTTAGGATTAAAACTATAGATGACTTTGAGGGTAGTGGGTTCTAGAAGTCCTGAGGGGGGATCTTCCTCTGCTGGAATCTGTTCTTGCGCCAACATTAGACTACACAGTTGAGGGGAGAGAATTAAGCAAAAATGCTCCCGTCTTAGCTGACTACTGGTTTCGAGTACAATGGGGATTAAACTATCTTGGGATGAATAGCTGCTACGAGAGCTATGACGGGAGGGTGCGCTTCCACCACTACGACTTATGTTGCAACGATATATTTGCTCAGAAAGCCCTTCTTGATAATAAGTTTCTAGGGTTGTCCACCAACGGGAATGGGGTGGTAATTTTGCCCAGACTGTTGCCTGTATTTCTTGATCAATCAAAAACTGAATCCCTGTGTCAACCCATTCCCGAAAGGTACTAGCCGAGATAGTTAAAGAGGCTAAGTCGGAGTCAGTGGTTTGAGTTAGTTGATAAAGTGATAGTTCTGAAGTCGTGGGAGGATTCATCCGTTTATAATAATTCTTTTTTTATAGCTTAATATTCAGTATTCTCTCATTTGTTGGGTATGGTTCCGTTGTTTTACTTAGTTTTGTTAACAAATTTTATAATTTGTGACAACCGACCCTTTTTATGCTAGATATTATCATCCTCAATTCACTGATCATGGTTAAGCTGGTCAATGATTAATTGATTTATCTTATCTAGATAAGAAACTTATTATGAATTCTTGGCGTTATATTATCCTAATATTAGCTTATCTTGGGGGTTTATTCCTAACAGGATTGTGGGGATTTCCTAATCCTCAACCTTCTTGGCAACAATGGACTTTGGTTATTTTATTAATTTTTATTATTCCACCTAGTCTATTTATTTTCTTAAATCGTCGTTGGCGACGGTGTCCTCAATTACGGTTTTGGTTCTTAGTTTCTTGTGTTGCTTTTTTCGCTGTTATCTATTTTCAATTTCGCCTTCCTTCTCCTCGTTCAACTGATATTAGTCACTTAATTAAAGATGATTTTAAGCCCAAACAGGTTCAAGTCTTAGGAAAGGTTTTATCTGAACCTCGAACCACCAATAATAATCGGAAAAGATTTTGGTTTCGAGTACAAAGAGTAAATCTTAATGGCAACAATGAGCAGTATAAAACAGTTACAGGAAAATTGTATGTTACTTTACCAAATACCGAAGTTTATTTAATTTATCCGAGACAAACTTTAATCATTGAGGGTAATTTATATCAACCGCGATCGCCAAAAAATCCAGGGGCGTTTGACTTTAAAAAATATTTAGCAAAACAAGGATCTTTTTCAGGATTAAAAGGCGAAAAAGTTGTCTTTAGAACAGACAAAAAGCTCTGGGGATGGACAAACCTACGAAATCGTATAATTAACGGTTTTACCGATGCTTTAGGAAAGGAAAACGGCTTAGTTATTAGTTCGATTATTTTAGGGAGAAGGGCGGTTGATTTACCCCCAGAAACTAGGGATTTATTCGTTAATATTGGTCTGGCTCATGTTTTGGCTGCATCAGGGTTTCACGTAGCTCTATTGTTAGGTATTGTCTTTTGGATTACTCAATCTTTATCCCCTAAAAAAAAATTAATACTTGGGATAGTTATTTTAATATTTTATGTAGTATTAACCGGAATACAGCCTTCTATTTTACGAGCGGCTTTGATGGGTTCTTCTGTTTTAATAGGTCAAGTTTTAGATAGAAAAACCAATGCTTTAGGTGCTTTATTATTATCAGGTTTTTTATTGTTAAGTATTAATCCTTTATGGATCTGGGACTTAGGATTTAAACTTAGTTTCTTGGCAACTTTTGCTTTATTAGTTGCCAGTCCTTTTATTGAAAAGAAATTGGACTTTTTACCCCCTAAACTAGCAGGTATGATAGCCGTACCTATAGCTGTTTCTATCTGGACATCACCTTTAATAATGTATTTTTTTCATAGTTTTAGTTTTTATCTTATTCCTTTTAATATTTTGGCAACTCCTTTAATTATGCTCTTAGTTGTTGGCGGAATTATTAGTGCTGTTTTTATCTTAATTATTCCCAATCTAGGAATACTAATAGCTAAAATTTTATTTTGGCCGCTTCAGATTCTCTTACAATCTGCTCAACAAATACCTCAATTAAAGCTCAGTGCTTTTGCCGTTGGACAAATATCTTTAGTTACGTTAATTATTATCTATAGTATTTTAGTAACAATTTGGTTAAATAAAAGATTCCAGAAATATTGGCACATAGGAGCATTGATAATTATTGGCTTGATTATTATCCCAATCATTTACAAAAATATTACTTTATTGAAAATAACAGTTTTAGAAGGAAATAAAGTACCGATTATAGTCATGCAAAATAGAGGTAAAGTTACCCTAATTAATGTGGGCAGCGAAACGGATATAAAATACACATTATCACCGTTTCTATCTCAACAAGGGATTAATAAAATTAATACAGTTATCATTACCAATAATCAAGATGAACTGAGTTTATCAATAATTAAAAAGAAAATTAAAATCAATAGTATTATTGATCTTTTCGACAACAAAGAATTTAATAACAGTCATCAAGTCATAGAAGAAGACTCAACCATTATAAAAGCCATGAATAGGGAATCAGGTATAATAAAATGGCAAATAAAAGATAAATATTGGTTATGGATAGATGGTCAAAAACTAGATCCTCAATCGATTTCAGTTCATCTTAATCATGGCCTTGATGTCCTTTTATGGTCTGGAAAAAACTGTCATCTGATTGGATAAAATTATTAAAAAAATATCAGCCAAAAATTCTGATTATTTCTACTAATTATCTTCCTAGCTTTATTAAAACAAAATTAAATCAAGAAAACCTTAAATGGTATTGGATAGAGCGGGATGGTGCAATTCAATGGATACCAAACCAGGGAATTAAACCCCTATTCAACAATCAAGAAGAAGATTCCTAAATTTTTGTATCCTAACATACTTTTGAAATCTTAATAAATAGAAAAGTTAGTTAAAACAATTACAATACTTCTCTGCCCAAAGTGTTACCGTAGAGAGGCATGGAAATTTTCCTGAAAAGATATGAGGATTTTATGAATAATTCACAGCTACCCTTCGAGTGTACAAGTAGCGAACTAGAAAAAGCGGCTATTAACCGCTTTCGTACCCATATCGGGTATCTCCCTGCCCAATGTCAAATTTTCCGTGAACCCTGGAATCACTCAACGGTTATCTGCCTTGATTTCGTCCAATGTCCTCAGTTACTCGATTCTCTCAAAGAGATGGAACCTTCTTTAATTGAAGGAGTTCAAGCATTAGGATTAGGAAATGCCGTTGTTTTTCGTTTGGGTAAAAAGTTAATGGGATGGAAAAATATCATGTCTTAGGTATAAATATTTAGTATATCTCTAAGACGAATTAAGAGATAACTTTTACTAATTTACATTTTCTTTCAAAGTTAGGCTATATTTAATCGCCATAGCAGTAGTATTGAGTGATCGCTAATTTTTTTGTTTCTTCAATGTTTATCATCCTGACAAATAGGAAAGATATCTTTAGTAGCATTGAAGCAGTGATTGTGGCGATTGTTTTTTGATAAAATTATTAAAATGATTCCAAAACTTGAACCAGAAACAACAATTAATCACACCATTGCTGATTTTTTGAGTAGTTTAAGAGACACTTCTTTTTCAGGAGATATTAAGGGTGATTTAGCTAACCGTTTAATTGCTTCTACTGACAATAGTATTTATCAAATTTTACCCCAAGCTCTTGTTTTTCCCCGTACCAGTCAAGATATTAGAGAAGTTTTTAAATTAGCTAACAAAACTGAGTTTGAATCCGTTACTTTTTCACCTCGAGGGGGAGGAACTGGCACTAATGGTCAATCACTTTCCCCTAGTATCATTATAGACTGTTCTAAGTACATGAATCAAGTCTTAGAAGTGAATATAAAAGAACAATGGGTTAGGGTGCAACCTGGTATTATTTTAGACCAATTAAACCAAATATTAGCAGATCATAATCTCTTTTTTGCCCCGTCCCTTGCTCCTAGTAACCGTGCAACCATTGGTGGGATGATTAACACGGATGCTGCGGGTAAAGGTTCTCGTATTTATGGGAAAACCAGTGACCACATTTTAGCATTAAACTGGGTTTTATCCGATGGGACTTTAGCTACTTCTTCTCAAGTTAATTTAGAGACATTAAACATATTAAAACAACAAGAAGGAAGATTAGGAGAAATTTATAGACTAATAGATAAGCTTGTGTCCGAAAAAGCAGAATTGATTGATAATATATTTCCTAAATTAACTAGATTTATGACTGGTTATAACTTAGCTAAGGTTTATGATGAAAGCAGAAAATATTTTGATATTAATCGAATTTTAGCTGGCTCAGAAGGGACATTAGGCGTTATTACAGAGGCAAAATTAAAATTAACAAAAATTCCTAAAGCTACTCAATTATTTGCTATTCATTATCAAAATTTTGATGCAGCTTTAAGGGATGCTGAACATTTACTAACTTATGAACCTGCTGCCATTGAAACAGTGGACGAAACAATTTTAGAATTGGCTAAAGATGATAGTATTTTTGAAGAAGTAAAAAACTTTGTTGGTTCAGCTAAAGCCCTTAATTTAGTTGAGTTTATTGCTGAAAATAATCATAATCTAGAAAAGCAAATAAGTTCGTTAATCTCTAAATTACAGGATAAAAGCAAACCAGGAATTATCGGCTATTATAAAACTGATAAATTAGAAGAGATTAAGCCATTATGGTTATTAAGAAAAAAAGGAGCAGCTTTATTAGGAAGTATGCCAGGTACTCGCAAACCCATTGCTTTTATAGAAGATACGGCAGTTAATCCTAGGAATTTAGCCAATTACACCAAGGAATTTAAAAAGTTATTAAACAGTTATAACCTTAAATATGCCATGTTTGGTCATGTGGATGTCGGTTGCCTTCATGTTCGTCCAGCGTTGGATATGAAAGCACCTAAAGATGAAAAATTGATTAGAGAAATATCGGACAAAGTTGTTGATTTAGTTCGTAAGTATGGGGGAGTTATTTGGGGAGAACATGGTAAAGGTTTTCGCAGTGAATACACACCTTTATTTTTTGGAGAAGAACTATATCAGGATTTAAGAAAGATTAAAGAAGTATTTGATACTAAAAATAAATTAAACCCAGGAAAAATTGTTACACCTTATCATAGTACAGATAAAATTGTTAAATTAGAATCAACTTTAAGGGGACAGTTTGATCGCCAAGTTTCTCAACAGTTTAGAAAGGAATATGAAGCAGCTTTTAATTGTAATGGAAATGGTGCTTGTTTTAACTTTAACCCTGATGAAATTATTTGTCCTTCTGCTAAACAAACTCGCGATCGCATTCACTCTCCAAAAGGAAGGGCAATGTTATTAAGAGAATGGTTAAGATTATTATCAAAATCAGATTTTAACAAAGATAATAATGAGTCTTTATCTATCCCTAAAAAAATTTGGTACACCCTAAAAAAATGGCAAGGTAAAGAAGATTTTTCCCACGATGTTTATCAAGGGATGCAAGGATGTCTTGCTTGTAAAGGGTGTGTTAGTCAATGTCCGATTCATGTTGACATCCCTAGCTTAAAATCTCTATTCTTAGAACGCTATCATAGTCGCTATTTACGTCCTTTTAGAGATTATTTTATGGCTAACATAGAACAGTTAGCCTATTACCAATCTTTTGCGCCTAATATATTTAATAATGTAGTGCAAAACTCTCTTAGTAAATTGATAATTAGTAAATCATTAAATTTAGTTGATCCACCCCTTATTAGTCCGCTTATTTTACGACAAAAACTAACCATAGAATTAAAGATAGAAACCTTACAAAATTTATCGAGAGAAGAACAAAAAAATAGCATTATTTTATTACAAGATGCGTTTACCAGTTTCTACGAAGCACAGTTAGTTGTTGATACTTATCATTTTTTTGAAAATTTGGGTTATAATGTTTATCTATTACCGTTTTTTATCAATGGAAAACCTTTACATTTAAAGGGATTTATCAATCAGTTTAAAACTGTAGTTATGCAAAATATCAAACACTTAAAAAAAGTTTTATATTTAGATATTCCTCTGATTGGAATAGAACCAAGTATGACCCTTACATATAGAGATGAATATGATAAAATCAGTGATGATGAAAACATTTTTAATAAAGTTAAACTCATCCAAGAATTTTTAGTTGAACAAGATAAAGTATTCCCCAAAATTAAACAAAATAAACCCTATTACTTGTTAGGACATTGCCACGAAAAATCCCTTGTTTTTAACTCACAAAAGCAATGGCAAACAGTTTTTAAAAACATGGGAGTGAGGTTAAATTTAGTGCCTGTTGGTTGTTGTGGAATGGCCGGAATGTATGGCCATGAAAGAGAACATTATGAAAGTTCACAAGACATTTATAGAAGTAGTTGGCAACAACATTTACCGGAAAATATTGAGGATAGACCCTATTATTTAGTTACTGGATATTCTTGTCGTTCACAAGTTAAAAGACTATCAGGATGGAAACCACAGCATCCTATTCAAGTATTAAATAAACTAATTTCTGGCACCAAAAATAATGCTTCCTAAACGGATCATAGTTGCACCCTTTTCTACTGCTAATAAATAATCATTAGACATTCCCATTGATAATTCTTTTAACTGTAAGGATGATTTTTCGTTTATTTTTGTAGCAAGTTCTTTAGTTTTTTCAAAAGTCTCTAAACATTCATTTTCAGATAGTCCTAAAGGTAAAATAGTCATTAATCCTTCAATTTTTAAATGTTTTAAGGGTTCCAACTTAGGTAAATCTTGCCAAAATTCCATGACCTCCCAACCATACTTATTGGGGTCAGGCAAGAGTTTGACTTGAAGACAAACATGAGGATAAATAGAAGTTTTAGCAGCCAATTTATCTAAATGTTCTGCTAATTTTAGACTATCAACCGAATGAATCCAATGAAAATTTTCTAATATTTTTTTAGCCTTATTAGTTTGAATATGACCAATAAAATGCCAACAAATATCTTTATGGTCTTGTAACTCTTCTTGCTTTAAAATTGCTTCTTGGACACGACTTTCTGCAAAATCACGAATACCATAGTGATAAGCTTCTTTAATTGCCGTCACTGGCTTTTTTTTTGTGACAGCAACCAAACGAACAGAAGAAGGAATTTCACTCAAAATTTTGTCAAGATTTTCTGCAATTGTCATATCATTTAAGCAAAGGTTTGTTTATACATAGCTTGAAATTCTTTGTACTCTTCTATGAGTCCTAGACGGTGAAGATTACGCAGACGTTTTTCTACTAATAATCTAGCATCTGAACGACTAATCGGTTCAAGAACCGTATTATCCGGTATCATCTTCACTAGAAAAAATAACCGTTGAGCGTATAATGTAGTAAACAACTCTTGATTGTCATCAAGGAGACAGACACGATAAAGAAGTCCGAAAATAGGGTGATTAAAATAGGTTTCGCTACTCATTCTTGATAGTTTAAAAGTTACTATAATAATAACTCTCTAAACGCCGTAAGTCTAGGTATATTATACTAGAGTATTGAGAAAAATTGCTATCATTTTTAGTATCAGACGAAAAGATGACAAAAAAAATTACCTATAGTCCAGCTTATACCCTAGTTCCCACCTATGAATGCTTTAACCGTTGTACCTATTGTAATTTTCGGGTTGATCCTCATCAAGATAGTTGGTTAACTTTGGAAAAAAGTCGAACTATTTTACAAAAATTACAATATAAATCTGTTTGTGAAATTTTAATTTTAAGCGGCGAAGTTCATCCCCAGTCTTCTAGAAGAAAAGCTTGGTTTCAACACATTTATGATCTCTGTCAATTAGCTTTATCGATGGGTTTTCTGCCCCATACTAATGTAGGTATTTTAAGCTTTGCGGAAATGGAAACTCTAAAAACTGTTAATGCGTCTATGGGGTTAATGGTAGAACAAATTACCCCAAAACTACTAGAAACAGTTCATGGTCATTCCCCTAGCAAATTACCTTCATTAAGGTTACAACAATTAGAATGGGCTGGTCAACTAAAAATTCCTTTTACCACAGGTATTCTCTTAGGAATAGGGGAAAAAGAAGAAGATTCCTGGCACACATTAGAAGCGATCGCAGAACTTGAGCAAAAATGGCATCATATCCAAGAAGTTATTTTACAACCTCATCAGCTAGGAAGCAAGCAAAAATTAGAAGTATCTACTTTTCCTATTGACAAGTTACCCAAAATGGTTGCCAAAGCTAGAGAAATTTTGCCTAATTCCATTACGATACAAATTCCTCCTAATTTAATAACAGATCCCAGATGTTTATTAGACTGTTTAGAAGCAGGAGCTAGAGATTTAGGGGGTATCAGTCCCAAAGATGAGGTAAACCCAGATTATTCCCATTTATCTCATCAAGGACTAGTGGATTTATTAGCCTCTAAAGGATGGGAATTAGTACCCCGTCTTCCTGTCTATCCTCATTATTATAATTGGTTGTCATCCTCCCTACAAAAAGCCCTAAGTACCTGGAACAATTCTTCTCATTTTCAGCCTTTGTTGTCAATTTAATTAGTAGTTGTTAGAATTTTAGTAAAATAGAAAATATAGGAATAGGTAATTTATCAATGCTAAATCAAGCCACTTTCCAAAGTTATGTTTCTCTTTTAGCTAGGTTTTTCTTGTCCGCAATTTTTATTAAATCTGGTGTTAGTAAGCTATTATCTCCAGGGCAAACTCAAGCGTATATGGCCTCCAAGGGATTACCTTTAACTGAAGTCTTGCTATGGGCAACTATTTTAGTTTTAATTTTAGGAGGTGTCTCTGTTTTATTGGGATATAAATCGAAAATTGGTGCTTGTTTATTAATTGGCTTTTTAATCCCTGCTACCTTAATTTTTCATGGAACTTTTCCAGAGGAAGAAATCGCTTTTTTTAAGAACTTAGGATTAATGGGGGGACTGTTAATGATCCTTGCTTTTGGTTCAGGAAAATTTAGTTTAGAAAACTACCTAAAATCCTAATTAATTCATAGTTTAGGGATAATTTATGAGTTATCCCTAAATAGCACTTTTAAAGTATAATTTATAGCAGAAACAATTAAGTTATTTAAACTATAAATATGAGCAAATCACCCACATTATTGAGTCCTTGTCAAGTCGGTAATATTACTCTAAAAAATCGGGTTGTTATGGCACCTTTAACCCGTTCTAGGGCTGGAGAGGAAAGAATGCCCAATGACCTCATGAAACAATATTATAGCCAAAGAAAATCAGCCGGATTAATTATTAGTGAAGCAACCGTTATTTCTCCACAAGGTTGTGGTTGGTTAAATAGTCCTGGCATTTATTCAGATGCACAAATGAAAGCTTGGCAACCTATAACCCAAGCACTTCATGAAACAGAAACCCCGATTTTTTTACAACTTTGGCACTGTGGAAGAGCATCTCATAGTAGCTTTCAAGAAAATAATCAATTGCCTGTTTCAGCCTCTGCTGTTAAACCCAATGGTGACTATATCCATACTCCCATTGGTAAACAATCTTACAAAACCCCTCGGGCCTTAGAAACCGAAGAAATACCCCCTATTGTTGAAGATTATCGTTTAGCTGCTGAAAGGGCGAAAGATGCTGGTTTTGACGGTGTTGAAATTCATGCAGCTAATGGTTATTTGATAGACCAGTTTTTACAATCAAAAACTAACCAGAGAACCGATAAATATGGCGGAAGCATTGAAAATCGTTATCGCTTTTTAAAAGAAATTATCGAGGCAGTTCTAACAGTATTTTCTGCTGGACAAATAGGAGTGAGACTTTCTCCTAACGGTGTTTTTAATGATATGGGTTGTCCTGAATATCGAGAATTATTTATCTATGTTGCCCAACAATTGAATAGCTATAACTTAGCTTATCTTCACCTTTTAGATGGCTTAGGATTTGGATTTCATGAATTAGGCGTCCAATGACTTTGGCAGAGTTTAGAACGGTATTTGATGGTGTTTTAATGGGAAATTGTGGTTATACTCAAGAGAGTGCAGAAGAAACAATTAAAACAGGAAATGCTGATCTAATTGCCTTCGGTCGCCCCTTTATTAGTAACCCTGACTTAGTAGAAAGATTTAGTAATGACTGGCCTTTAAATCCCCCTGCTGATATGAATATTTGGTATTCTTTTGAGCCAGAGGGTTATGTTGATTTTCCTACTTATGAAGAAAGTAAAAAAAGTTAATTGATTTTTTAAAATGTAGGGTGGGCAAATGACTAAATTTATTCAAACCTATGATTAAATTTTAAATAATTGCCCACCTTCAAAAAAATATTCTTAGAAATATGAGATATAAGCTAATTACTTTGTTTTTAATAGAACCTTTCTTTTTATTGCAATAATGAGCTATAGTAAGCAGGTTTTAGTTGTAAGAAAATAAGCTTTCTGGGTTTAACCCCTACAAAGACTATAAATATTAAGTCTCATTACAAAAACATCTTTCAACCTTGCAGAAGGTTGGGGGTATTCAGGTATCATAACTAATGATTAACTAATATTTTGTGTCCTGGGAGCATCCCAAAGTTGCTTTCTTGTCCTTTACTGATAATAGTTGATCTGATGAATTTCTCCCCGTCTCCCCGTAAAACTCCAAGAATTAAGTTTTCTGCAAAAATGGGATGCTCCCCGTGTCCTTAACTTCCTTATTGTATTGAGAATTAATTATGATTACTGAAACTCAACTACCTAGTTTAAACGCCTTAGATTATTTACCCTACTTAGATGAAAATGGAGTGATTACTGAAGACTTACAAAAAAAGATTGGTGTTTATGCAATTTTCAATGAAAATAAAAAATTAAAATTTATTGGCTATTCCCGTGATATTTATGCCAGTTTAAAACAACATTTAGTGCGTCAAACTCAGCAATGTCATTGGCTAAAAGTTGAAATTATTACCCGTCCTAGTCGAACCATTTTAGAAGAAATAAAAACTAACTGGACTGAAGAAAATGGAGATTTATCCATTGATAATCAAGAGAACCAGAACCTATGGACGCAAGCTATTGACGCTAAAGTTTGTATGACAGAAGAAGATAAAGAAACTTACAAAAATAGCGATGAATTAGGAAAAATTAAACTATTAAAAACAGTTTCTAGAAGAGTTCAAGCTGATATCGAAGAAACTTTAAAGCAACGAGGAAATAAGATGAAAATTCGCTTTAATCCCAAACTCAAAGAACAAGGATTATTAGATTTGAAATAGAGTTCATAACTGATCACCGAATAAATGTTGTACATTGAAAGGTGAAGTCAGTTTGATAATCAAGGAGTAACCCCGAATGACGTGGCGTGGTTCAGTTAGTATTCCAGATCGTATTTTTGGCACTTTAGTTTATTGCTTTGCCGTTTATGACACCCTATTTTTTGGGACTTTCCTATTACAACAGTTTCCAGCCTTTAATTTTTTGGTGCTTCCTGCGGTACCGGTTGGGATAACCTATGGTTTAGTGAGTGCCATACTCGGACCATTAGGACGTTTTGGCAGTTTTCTGGTATTTATTCTTTTATTTGCCGCCGTGGTGCGTAATGATAAGATTAGCCACTTTATCCGTTATAACGCCATGCAATCGATTCTCATCGGCATTTTATTGGCTTTAGGGGGAATTATTATGCAGTATGTTTTAGTACCGGCCCTGGGAGGTGGTATTCTCATTGAAACTCTATTCAATGTACTATTCTTAGGTGGCTTGGCAGCATCTTACTTTTCCATGATCCAATCAGCTTTAGGCAACTATGCAGAAATTCCTACGATTTCTGAGGCTGCTTATTCTCAGGTTCGCTGGTAGTCATGTTAGCGGTTGGCTCACTCATAACAGGGTTTTCGATGCTACCAATGCCCTCAATTTCTACCCGAATGCGATCGCCGATACTCACAGGGCCAACCCCTTCGGGGGTTCCCGTCAAAATAACATCCCCTGGAAACAAAGTCAGAATTTGAGAGATATAAGAAACGATGACTTGAGGAGAAAATATCATATCCTGAACCAAAGCAGACTGCCGTGGTTCTTCTTCATTGTTAACAAAAGTTTGAATACTAGCAGCCGCACTTAATTCGCGGATCACCCAGGGGCCTAGAGGACAAAAGGTATCAAACCCCTTAGCCCGCACCCATTGATTATCCTTCCGTTGAAAATCACGGGCTGTCACATCATTAGCAATGGTATAGCCCCAAATTTTGCTTTGAGCTTCTTTCTCAGAACAATTTTTAGTCACTTCACCAATCACCAAAGCTAACTCTCCTTCATAGTCTACCTGTTGAGACTGGGAGGGATAATAGATAGGTTGCTCTTCCCCAATCAGGGTCGAAGGAGGTTTAAGAAAGAGTAAAGGTTCTGTTGGGACGGTGTTACCCAGTTCCTCTGCATGAGCTTTATAATTTCTGCCCACTGCAATAATTTTGGAAGGAAAACAAGGGGCTACAAATTGATAACTATCCGCCTTGAGGACGACACCACTGGGTTGCCCTCCATCCCAAGGGGCAGCATCAAACACCGCCACACTGCGATTGAGATTAAGTGAGCCATAATGGATGTTTCCTTGAGTTGTTTTTACTCTAACGTAGCGTTGCGGCATAAAATTCAGCACTCATTGAGGTTACAAGCAGACTAAGCAGCCTTTGAATATCTTAGCCATTAGTCATAATGTCGTAGTATGATCTTAAAGTAATCTGTCTCAAAAAGGAGACATTTTTTCAATTGATTAGTTTCGATTAATCCTTGCTTCTTGATCTTCAGACTCTGAGTTGATCACTAAGCCAACTTGTCCATAAGGAGTTTAAACCCATGAGCCAAAGTTACGAAATGATTTTTATCTTGCGTCCTGATCTCTCAGAAGACCAAGTTAACCAAGCTTTGAACAGCTATAAAGAATTCTTGACCACAAATAACGCTACCAACCTAGAAGTGAAAATTTGGGGTAAACGCCGTTTGGCCTATCCCATTCAAAAAAAGGTAGATGGTATTTATGTTCAGTTTAATTATGAAGCAGACGGAACCCAGATCGCACCCTTAGAACGGATGATGCGCTTAGGGGAAGAAGTTATGCGCTATCTCACCATTCGACTGGATACCGTTGCCCCCTCCTCAGAAGCGGAAGAGAAAGAAGGAGCAGAAGCATAACCCGTTGCTTCTGAAGCTTAAGGGGTGACTGGGTGACTGGGTGACTGGGTGACTGGGTGAGAAGTCATAGCAACCAGTCATCAGGTTCGTTAATCATTTTGACTAGGCTTCCTATGATTTGGTTATAGCTTTTGTAGAGATCACGAGCAGTATCTACCGGTAAATATTGACATTTCACAGCAAACTTTAACCACACCTGGACTTCTGCCGCCTCAGCTTCACAGTCGCTTAGTTTAGCTACAAAAGCTGCTTTGTATCGGCGTTTTCTCCAAGCCTCGGCTAAGTTGGCACAAACAGAACGAGAAGAACGGCGAATTTGATCGCTAAGGGCATATCTTTCCTCAACAGGAAACATTTTTGATAGCTCAAAAATATCCATAGCTGCATCAAATGCGATTTGATAGACATTCAAATCTTCGTGAGTTTTTAGCTTTTTGTTCTTTTCCATAACCAATTATAAACCGCTCCCAGTCTCCCCATCTCCCCATCTCCCCGTCTCCCAGTCCCCCACTCTCTCCCTAAACTCCAGACATGGCCCTCAACTGTCCACAAGCTGCATTAGCTTCGAGTCCTCTGGAATAACGGACACTGACGGCAATGTTTTTCTCTTCTAAAATAGTTTTAAAGATGTTAATACTTTCTGCATTAGAACGTTGATAATCAACTTCTTCTATGGGGTTATAAGGAATTAAATTAACATGGCTTTGAAACCCTTTTAAACATTTGGCTAACTCTATCGCTTGTTCCGGTAAATCATTAACACCACCCAATAAAATATATTCAAAACTAACTCTTCTACCTGTTATTTCTACATATTTTCGACAGTCAGCTAAGAGTTTGGGAAGGGGATAAAATTTAGCACTGGGGATTAATTGTTCTCGTAACTTTTGGTTAGCAGCATGAAGACTAACCGCGAAGGTTACTTGTAGTTGATGATGGGCTAATTCTAAGATTTTTTTAGGAATTCCTACCGTGGAAATAGTTAGCGATCGCTGTCCTATTCCTACGTCTTGATTTAATATTTTAACAGCTTTGACAACTTCTTTTGTATTTAATAATGGTTCTCCCATCCCCATAAATACAACATGACTAACTCTTTCTTGAAAGTCCTCTTGTACAGTTAATATTTGATCCACAATTTCTGCACTGCTTAAATTACGATCATATTCTCCTTTTCCCGTAGCACAAAAATCACAATTCATGGGACATCCTACTTGAGAAGAAACACAAACGGTTAAGCGTTTTGCGGTGGGAATGCCAACAGTTTCAATGATTAATCCATCGGCTAAACTTAACAGGTATTTTCTAGTTTTATCCGGGGCAATGGTACAATGATTAATGTTAGAACGCCCGATAGGATAATCTTTAAAGTCTTCTCGGAATGCTTTAGGAAAGACAGAAATTTCTGTGAGCGATCGCACCCCTTTTTGATATAACCATTGATGGAGTTGTTTGCCTCGATAACCAGGTTGTCCCTGTTGTTTTATCCAGGTAGTTAATTCATCTACGGATTTTCCTAATAAAGTTTCTTGTGTTAATGGCATTGAGATTAAGTAATAAAAGTAACTAATTTAATTATAAACCCTTTTAGTTTTGTAGGGTGGGCAAAGTTTATATATTATAAGTAATTAAGATAAATTTATGATTTGCCCACCATCCTAAGTAATAAAAGTAATTAACTCAATTATAAACCCTTTGATTTTTGTAGGGTGGGCAAAGTTTATATATTATAAGTAATTAAGATAAATTTATGATTTGCCCACCATCCTAAGTAATAAAAGTAACTAATTTAATTATAAACCCTTTTAGTTTTGTAGGGTGGGCAAAGTTTATATATTATAAGTAATTAAGATAAATTTCTGAATTGCCCACCATCCTAAGTAATAAAAGTAACTAACTCAATTATAAACCCTTTGATTTTTGTAGGGTGGGCAAAGTTTATATATTATAAGTAATTAAGATAAATTTCTGAATTGCCCACCATCCTAAGTAATAAAAGTAACTAACTCAATTATAAACCCTTTGATTTTTGTAGGGTGGGCAAAGTTTATATATTATGAGTAGTTAAGATAAATTTCTGAATTGCCCACCATCCTAAGTAATAAAAGTAACTAACTCAATTATAAACCCTTTGATTTTTGTAGGGTGGGCAAAGTTTATATATTATGAGTAGTTAAGATAAATTTCTGAATTGCCCACCATCCTAAGTAATAAAAGTAACTAACTCAATTATAAACCCTTTGATTTTTGTAGGGTGGGCAAAGTTTATATATTATGAGTAGTTAAGATAAATTTCTGAATTACCCACCATCCTAAGTAATAAAAGTAATTAACTCAATTATAAACTCTTCGATTTTTGTAGGGTGGGCAAAGTTTATATATTATAAGTAGTTAAGATAAATTTCTGAATTGCCCACCATCCTAAGTAATAAAAGTAATTAACTCAATTATAAACCCTTTGATTTTTGTAGGGTGGGCAAAGTTTTCTAAGATATAGTAAGTTTAAATATAGCGTTTCTCGGACTCATGATGTACACTTAATTTCTAACTCCGAACTCCGAACTCCTAAAACTCTCTATTTTGCCCACCGTACAAGTTGATGATCAATTGGCTTAAAAAACTCTGGAATTTGCTGAAAAGTCTCTTTAATGGTTCTTCTGAAGCAATAGAAACCGATAATCCCGGATTTCTCACAAATTAATTTGAAAGCCCAATCCAGAGATGAAAAATGATAATTTTTAGGACTAATAGAAATTTTGAATATAGATGAATAAAAAAATTGACTTTGATTATCCAAAAATTGAGTTTAAGAGGGAATAATTATATTAACTTTTGATTTTCTCCACGATAAATAAGACTAAATGAAAGTATCAGTTAGTCAACAACTTATGATAGATATCTTTTTTAAAAAACGACTTATTCTACTTATCCAGTATTAGGAATAGTTTTAATTCTTTTGTTAGCAATAGACAAAATATCTTGATAAGGACAAGCACTAGCTATAGCGATAATAATTCTTCTACAACTAATCTTTATTCTGGCTCCCAACTTAAGAAGATTTAGACGTATTCTTCCCACAGTTGCTTTAGCCAATGAAGTTTTTTTTTAAACAGTGTTGACGAAAAGCATTTATGAGAACATAAGCCCAGGAATGTATCCATAATCTTAGTTGATTACTTTGAAATGTTTGAGTTGAAGTTCTATCAGCTAACAAGTCTAATTGTTGTTCTTTAATCCGATTTTCCATCTCGCCTCTCGGACAGTATTTTTTTGTATAAAGTTTTGAGGGTGGAATTTTTGAAGCGGGCAAAGATGTCACCACATGGCGCATTTTTAAGCCATCACTTCCATAACAAACTTTTGTCACTACTCTTCTTTGACAACTCCATGACTTTTCTGTTTTATAACGAATAGAGCGATACCAAGTAGAAATTGGTACTAATTTTTTAACTTCTTCTAAATCTTCTTTTTTCTGAAATAAACTATCCATTAATTCAGTTATTGGAGCTAGTTTTTTTTCATATTCATGTTTGGCTTTTTCAATTACATCATCCGCTCGTAACTTAAGAACGCCATTTGTTCCCATAGCTATAACATAATCAACTAAAGGCTGATTTTCACAAAAATAGAAGATTTCTTCACGGGCATAGGCACTATCACCCCTAACTAGGATATGAGTCTCTGACCATTTTTCTCTAATTAGTCCGATAATTCTTTATAATTCGTCTAAGGCTCCATCGGCTGGATCTACATTAGATGAACGAAGTTTAGCAACTAATAAATGATGCCCACAGAAAATATATAAAGGAGCATAACATACTCCGTGATAATAACTATTAAAAAATGCCCCTTCTTGATTACCATGTACTTGGTCATCCGTGACATCCATATCTAATATAATACTTAAGGGAGGTTTTTTATAAGACTCTAAAAAAAATTCGACAAAAGATTTTTCAATGGCTTCAAAGTTGGGTTCTATTTTATGATAACGACTCGTTTTTTGGTCGAGAATAGTCTCAGGACAATATTCCAATCTATTAATTGTACTTTTTCCAGCTAACTATCCCTTTTTATCTTCAAGTTCATTAAGCTTTTCTAAAGCGATCTTAAGGGCAGGATCGTGACGTAATTTATCATGGTCATTGACATCTTCATAGCCTAAAATAATTCCATAAACCCTTTGTGCTAATAACTCATGAACGGAATGATCTACATAAGATTGATGACGATGATCTTGAAAACAGTTACCAAACTTCTCGGTAATTCCCAGTTTTTTATCCAACTCAGCTATCCAGACAATCCCCGCATCTGAAGTGATTAGTCCCCCATCAAAATGTAATTGCTCACCGCAATAAAGAATCTGTCTTGACAACATAAAGGTAAAATCGGGGATTTTTATGTATAGTGGGGGTTATGACCACAAATGCTACCATTGATTCAAAGCTAGTTAGAGCTATCGCCGATGAACAGTTGGCGAACAATGTCTTCATGATTGAGTGGCTAGTCAAGGCACAACAACAGTTATCTCTTCAACAAAGACTGATTGACCAGCAACAACAACAAATCTCTACACAACAGCAAGAAATTGAAAAATTGAAAGAAGAGAGAGATAAGCTAAAAAACCGTAACTCAAAAAACAGTTCAGTCCCCCCATCATCAGACCAACTAAAAAAGCCTTCTGACAAAAAGAAACGCAAAAAAGGATTTAAACGCGGACCAAAATATGACCACCCAGGGAAGACCCGTAATGGTTTTGGTCAGCCCGATAAGATAGTCACTTTAGAACTAGAAAACTGTCCTGTTTGTGGGGGTTCAGTGGAACGAGATGAAGTAGTTCCTGAAAAAGTCCAGCAAGTGGCTGAAGTAGTAGACCAACCCATAGAAATCAGGGAATATCGTCGCGGATTCTATAAATGTCCTAGTTGTGGATGGTCAGATTACAGTCCTGTTCCATTGGGAGTTAAAGAAGGATTCAGTTATGGGGCGCGATTAAGTAGCATCGTGGGCTGGCTTGGCTATGGGGGTAATCTTACATGGCGTAAACAGGAACATTTTATAGAGTATGTCTTTGGCATTCCCATTTCTCAAGGGAGCCTTGCCAAAATGCACAAATGGTTTCAAGAAAGTTTAGAACCCTTGACCCAACAGTGGTTAAAGTACATCCAGCAGCCAGGAATCCGATGTGTTGACGAAACCAGTTATTGCATCGATGGCATCAAGTATTGGGTTTGGGTAGCCACATCAAATGAGGTCTGTGTGTTGATGTTGGCTCCCACTAGAAGCTCCGCAGAAGTCGAGAAATTGTTAGGAGCAGATTTTAAGGGCATCCTCACCAGTGACTGCTATAGTGCCTACTTTAGACAAAGTGCGATGGCCAAACAGAAATGTCTGGCACATTTAGAACGAGAGTTAGAGTCCCTTAAAACCAGTCGTTTTCAAGCGAATCGAGAATTTGCTGCCGATGTACAGCAAGTTTTAGCAACCGCCCGTATCCATTATCGTCATTATCATGCTCGAAATTTAACCCTTGAAGACTTAGGCTCCAAAAGAACAGAAGTCGAGAACTCACTGCAAAAGATTTTTAAAGCAACTCCCAAAAAAGGATGGCCTTATGATGCACAAAGATTGATTAACCGTCTCAAACGTCATTGGGAAGAGTGGTTCACCTTTCTAACTTATCCTGAAGTCAAACCAGATAATAATGATGCTGAGAGAGCTTTACGTCCCATTGTCATTCACCGCAAAGTAAGTGGGGGGGCAAGAAGCGACTGGGGTGCAGAGTTAGTCACCCAAATGTTCAGTTTTTTAGAGACCATGAGATTACAGGGGCAAAATGCCATTGTCCAATTATGCGAATTATTTTCATTAGCTGGTCGGAGTCCCCCAGGATTAGAGATGTAAAAGGCTCCGGAGCCGATGGGGGATAGATTTTTCTTGATCGCCCTATCTCTCTGCACAAAAATACACAGGATTAGCGGATAATCTCCGCTAACAAAAAACTATCTTACTATTCTTTTTTTTCTCATATTGTTGTTTTTATTTGAGGTTTTTAAAAGACTTGATTCTGGGAATGTTAGTCATTAAAATAGCCGTAATAAATTAGCTTAAATTTTACGCTAAATCACAGGGCTTATATTTTTGTTGACTCAACTGATGTTGTTTGTAGTGCTTTTCAATAAGACTTTTTTGTTGCGGTGAGCAGTTACCTTTGAAAAACTACAGGATCAACTCCCATAGGAGCGATTGCCAAGTGTTTTGGCAAATTTCCATCTAGTTTTTGTTTGACTTCATCATAGAGTTTTTGGGTAATAATTATGGCAAAAGTAGCATATTTCCATTTTTGTTCTTGATTAGAACCATAATCAGACAATGGTCCATGTAACGTTAAACTATAAGTTATTCCGGATAATAGAGAAGCAAACATAGCAATATTAGCTGAGTTGGCACAGGAATGAACATGAATATGTTGCCATTGATGTTTTTTAGCTAAATATGATAATTCTGCTCCGATGAAAACAAACGCTACAAGACGTAATCTTTCATACAAAGATAACTGTTGTGCTTGCAAAATTGATTGGAAACATTTAAAGCATCCCCTTAACCCACAACTTAACAATTCTACAATCATTCCCCAAAAATATTGAGTAGGGGGAAATAAGTATGTTGTTTTTTCTTGAGCTTCCTTCGACCAAGAATGAGAGATGATTTTAGAATGAGGCAATTTCGTGGAAATGATTTCTATTTCCATTCCGGCACTTTTAAGAGCCTTGATTTCTCTCCAAAAGAAAATATGAGTTTGTCCAGGAAATTCTGGTATGAGATAGCCAATTGTTTTTTTCATTTTCAGTTCATCTACAAGATCAAATCACTTAACTGGATTATAATTAATTATAAAGAATTTCTGTACCTGGAATCTTTCCAAAAATTTTCTCTGAATATTCCAATACATCCTGATTACTTAATTCTTTCAAATATTTCTGATTTTTCAGATATTTTTCCCATCTATTCAAAACCTTCATTGAGTCAGCAGAATTTGCATATTCTAATTTATCAAAAGAGCTACCACCTCCCATAAAACTGACATTTCCCAAACCAATATCTAGTACATCCAAATCAAGACTTTTGAAGATGTCTTTGCGATAATCCGAGTCAAAAAACCAACGATTATAATTAATGCAAACTTTATTTTCTTTTAAGTAATTAGTTTCTCCTATGAACTCTTTGGCATACTCTAGCCATAATTCAACAAATTCTTTCCGATAATCTTTGGTACTATAAAAATTGCTTTTAAAACGACTCGCTAATAAATTGAAGGGATCTCTAAGTATTAAAACATCATATCTTTTCAAACTTTTTCCAACATATAAATCATGTTTCAGTTCATATTTGTTATGAGTTATTTTAGGTAAACTATGATCCTCATAACTATAAATCAAATAATCTTTTTGACTCCAATTTCCTTTGGATTCTTTCTGAATACCAATACTTAAATCTTGAGGAACTCGATTATCAGGAAATTCATAAGAGATATACTCGTGTCTGTGTCGAAAAGGATTCTTAAAAATGGGCACATCATTAATACAAGTTATACTACCTTTTGATTGCTTGATAATCCAATTCATAATAGCATGATTACCGCTTCTCTTTAATCCAAATCAATCGAATTTCTTTTTGATTGACAATTTCACAGGAATCAATTCTCCATAAAGAAGTTCTGATAAAATCATCTATAGCATGACCTAATTTCCAGTTAACTTTTCTCAAAAATAGTTGGGGATTTTTCTTTAATTCCTGTATTTTATTAAGCAACATAAAATTGTTTTTCTATTTATTGAAAGTCTATATGGGAACATCTCCTTACCATCAACCTAAAGGCTTTAGATTTGCAAGGGTATGACTCTAATATACCATAAACCACCAGTTGAGACTACGGGGGAGCAGGGAGCTTACTTTTCACGGGATCTTTTTCGGCTGTCAGGCGACCGCAAAATCCCTATTCTCCAAGGTTGATTCTCTCGTTGCTCATTTTCATTAAGCATGAATTAATGAGAATCAGCCTTGGAGGGAAACCCTTATTTGAAGGGGCTTTCAGAGATGGCGTGAAAAGTAAGGAGCAGGGAGTAGGGAGCAGCGAGCAGGGAGAGAATATCTGAGCTTTTGTACTAAAGCTATCAATAAGAGTTTTAAATGCGTGTTAGCTACCGCTACATTTTACCCCATATTGTTGGAAGAGCCGTTATTCAAGATAAACTCAATCTTCATGAAGGCGACTATCTAAATTTCTTAGAAATTGAGGAGTTAATTATAGCAGTTCTCATACTTGTGAGGTACAGGAGTTTTTAGTATTAGAGAACAGGGAACGGGGAACAGGGAACAGAAAATCAAATAAAAGTGTACCTCATGAGTCCGAGAAACGCTATATCAGTTCTATTATTACTCAGGAATTGTAGCAGAACCGAGATTATTGTTAGAATTATAAACCTCTAGATTATTTAATTAGTAACTCCTTCTAATTCTTCCTCCGTTAACTCATATAAATTACGTAATTTTTCTAAGGTTTCTTCCTCAGCATCCCAGAAACCTCTTCCATTCGCTTCGATCATTCTTCCCACAATATTACGGAATACTTCGGGGTTAGCTTTGCGTAATTTTTCGGCTATTTCTGGATCTAAAGCGTAGGTTTCGGCAGCTTGATCATACACCCAATTATCCTTAAAACCCGCTATTTCTCAATAATATCGCATTGAACATCAATTTAATTGACTTCAGGGCAAACTTGAGGTCATTCTTGATACCATTACAAAAATCAATGATTTACCTGAAGATGAGACTTAATAATATTAACGATTTGGTATAATTGTAGTGACTTTAAAATGATAAAAACAAAATATGAAATCATTTCCTATTCGTTTACAACAAGATGGAACTATTACGGTTCCCAAACTGATTCAAGATAAACTAAATCTTCATGAAGGAGATTACTTGAATTTCTTAGAAATTGGGGAGTTAATTATATTAACTTCAAAACAACCTAAAGTTCCTCAATTAAATGAGCAAATTACTGCTATTAGAGAACAAGAAAAAGTTAGTTTAGAGGAACTATTAGAAGGATTAGAAAATGAAAGAAAGATCATATATAAAGAAAAATATGAATCATGAAATTAATTTTTGCCGATTCTAGTGTCTTAATTGCAGGGTCTGCATCTTCAACTGGTGCAAGTCGAGTTGTCTTAACTATGGCAGAAATAGGTTTATATAAGCTATTAATTTCAGAACAAGTGTTAGAAGAATGTCGAAGAAACCTTAACAAGAAACTTCCTAAAGCAATTCCTATTTTTGATGACCTCATTAATAATATAAATGTTCAAATTTTGCCTAACCCTTCTCTAGAAGAATTTTCAGTGTATATTGATATTATCGAAGCTAAAGATGCTCCTATTTTATCTGCTGCTTTATTAGCTAGGGCAGATAGATTACTGAGTTTAAATACTAAGGATTTTACTCAAAAAGTTGCTGAAAGAACAGGTATAAAAATTCAAATTCCCTCAGAGTTTATTCAAGATATCCGTTCTATTGTTACTTAGGGATTATAGCATCGTCGAGTTGATTCTGACAATCACAAAGCTATCTTTTCTTTAATTAATAACTCCTTCTAATTCTTCTTCTGTTAAATCATATAAATCACGTAATTTTTCTAAGGTTTCCTCCTCAGCATCCCAGAAACCTCTTCCATTTGCTTCGATCATTCTTCCCACAATATTGCGAAACGCTTCGGGGTTTGCTTTTCGTAATTTTTCCGCCATTTCTGGGTCTAAAGCGTAGGTTTCGGCAGCTTGATCATACACCCAATTATCCTGAAAATCCGTTGTACCTCCCCATCCTATCAACGCTGTCATCCGTTGGGAGACTTCATAAGCACCCCCTGAACCCTGGTTAACCATCGCTTCAGCCCATTTTGGATTTAGTAACTTTGTACGATATTCTAATCTTAATAAGTCTTCTAGTTTTCGGGGGTTGGTATCATTAGAAAAGCTTTCAACAAAACTTGCGGTTACTTTTTTGCCGCTTTGTTTTTCAGCAGCTAATTTTAATCCCCCTGTATTACCGTAATATTCTTGAATATCGGTTAAACCATATTCTACTGAGTCAATTTCTTGGACAATTCTTTCGCTAGTTTTTAATAGTTGATTTAAAATTTCTGGTCTAGCTTGTCCTTTATCTTTGCGTCCGTAACTAAAGACATTTCTTTTTTCCCAAGTATTAGCTAATTCGTCGCTAGATTCCCAGTTACCGTCAACTACCTGATCGTTAACTAAGGACCCAAAATCACCGGCCGGGTTAGAAAATAGTCTCGCTGAAGCATTTTCTACTCCTTGCTCTTTTATCTGTAAATAGTGTTTACGAATAAAGTTATTTTCGGGGTCTTCTTCTATTTCTGCTGCCCGTTGGAATAAGTCATCTAATAGTTCAATAATATTGACAAAAGTATCACGAAATATTCCTGATAAATTTGCTAAAACATCGATTCTCGGATGTTCTAATTCTTCTAAGGGTTTCAACTCATATCTGACGATGCGTCCAGTGCCTTCTTTAATGGGTTCTGCGCCGACTAATTCTAATAAAATACCTAATGACTCACCTTTGGTTTTGATTGCGTCTAAACCCCACAATAAAACGGCAATGGTTTCGGGATAATTACCATGTTCTTCTATATGCTGTTGAATAGTTTTCTTGGCAATTTCTCGACCTCGTTCATAAGCTGCTGGAGATGGCATTCTATAAGGATCTAAGGCGTGTATATTTCTTCCTGTGGGCAACACTCCTGTGCCATCTCTGAGTAAGTCTCCTCCGGGTGCAGGGGGTATATATTCTCCATTTAATCCCCGTAATAAGTTACTTAATTCTTCTGGAGTTTGTTTAAGTAAGTCTCTGATGTAAATTGCTTCTTGGATAGTTTCACTTCGTCCATTAGCTGACTCTAGTATATACTGTAATTCTGGTGATTCAGAAGTAATTGCTTTTCTTTCTCTCTCGGTTAAATTCTCTCCAAAATAAGCCTCTAAATAAGAGTCTAATTGTTCTTGATTGGGAATTTCCCCCAAGGTATGTAAACCAGAAGAAAATAATCTTTGTTCTAGGATTTGTAGATATTCATAGACCTTGACAAAATACTCATTTAAAGCGTGTTTACTAAACAATTTGGCGTTTTCTACAGTGAAATCAATGCCTAATTTTTGACCTTCTTCAAACTTACAGTCAGCAGCTAAACCAGAGTCGACAATTTTCTGAATAATACCTTCTCGCAAAATCTCATTTTTATTAGTATCTTCTCGATATTCAGCAATTAATTCTCGCAGTGCCATCAATTCTTTATATAACCCTGCCCGTCCATAAGGGGGTACATTATGAGAGATTAACACCCCATATCCTCGACGTTTAGCTAAGATTGATTCTGAGGGGTTATTGGCTGCATAAATGTATAAGTTTGGTATATCTCCTAATAAAATATCTGACCAAGAATAACCTGTATTTCCTAATGGTGAACCTGGTAACCATTCAACTGTTCCGTGCATCCCAAAATGAAGAATAGCATCGGCAGAAAAATCGTTTTGTAACCACTTATAAAAGGCGGCATATTGAGGATGGGGGGTTAAATCTTTTTCAAACATTAACCGCATAGGATCGCCTGAAATACCTAATGGGGGTTGCACTCCGATCCAAATATTTCCTAATTGAATACCTCCTATTTGATATTCATCTCCATAAGTTTTAATTCCTGTTTCTGTTAATGTTTTCCATTGTTTTTCAATACGAGTTTTTAACAAGTATCCTAACCATTCTTCTAATTTTCTCACATTAACCGTTGCCTGACCTTCCTCAGCATTATTCGGGGTAATAATGGCTTCATCGGCTTCTTTGACTTGATTAATAATAATCTCACCATCTTCTGGTAATTCTCCCACATCATAGCCTTGCTTTTCCAACTCTCGTAATAATTTTACTAAGCTACGGGGAACATTTAATAAAGCTGCGGTTCCTGTTGCACCATAACCTGGAGGAAACCCATACAAAATAACAGCAATTTTACGATCTTTGGTTTCAGTCTTACGTAAGTTTATCCAACTTTTTAAACGTCCTGTTAACCGTTTAACTCGCTCAGGAATAATATAAATATCATTACCAACTAATCCCCCCAATGGTACGGTGTCAATGGCACCATCTAACTCAGGAAGTGCATATAAAACAACACTTTGTAACCCTCCTATTCCTTGTCTTGTCCAAGAATATATATCTTGAATTAGTAGAGGTGCAGCAACAATATAAGGAATATTTTTAGCTGTTAAAATGCGTTTTGCTACCTCAACTTGTCGCCCTGCTTCCATTGAACCAGCAGGACCACCGACTAGGGGAAAGCCGATGGTAGACACAATAGCATCTACTTCAATGGCATTTTTTGCTAAAGAACGTATTTCTTTATTACCTAAGTTTCTTTGTTGGGTTTCGTAAGTAGTGGTTAACCAATCTCTGACAATCACATGACCCTCAACTCCATTGATAAAAATAGGAACAGGGGTTAATTCTTGTTCTTCAAAGAAACGAATTAGTTGAGGAATATAAGGCTGTTTAGTGATAACGTGCTTACGGTATAAAAGAACAGCTACAAGAGGATGATTACTAGATTTTTCTTGTTGATACCAGTTTAAATAGTCACGGGGAGAAGTAAAATAACCATCATAGTCGGGATGGAGTAACCCCATATTTGGTGTTTCGATGGGTTCGGGAATTTCTCCTACTTTGATTTTTAAATATTTTTCTGCTATTGTCCAACACATAGAAGCAAAATTTTCGTTTCCTCCGGCGTTCCAATAGCCATAAATAATTAACCAGTTGCGTAAATCTTGTACTTTTTTAGCAGGAATAAACTTTAATAATTTTGAACCAGTTTTCAAGAAACTTAAATAACCGGCAAGCTTATCTTCTTCTTTCCCACTAGAAAATTTACTCAAAATAAATTTAATCGGTTTCGGCATTCCTTTGGGTTTATCGCCAATGACAAATTTTCCCAAACGAGTCAAACTCATTAATTCTAAAGCTGATTCAAATACTAAACGAATAGGAATATTTTCTGCTCGTTCTCTCAACCAAATTACTTGGTCATAATCAAAGATTAAACTAGCAAAAAAAACATCCGCATCCTTCAGGGCATTCTCAATAATCTCTGGTTCTTGAGAAAGAGAGCGATCGCTATATATCTGTATATCCAAGTCTGGACAACGGGACTGCGCTAACTGTGCAGCTTGTCGGTACAAGTCCAGATTAAATGATTCAAACCCAGTGATAACAACGATGCGTGACATATCCTAATCCGTAAAGTTTTGTAACAGTCTCACTTCTATTATAAAGGTTTATTCTTTATTTTCTAGTTTCAACCATCGGGCAGTAGGCCCCAAAGAAAAGCCCTGTATAGACACAGAAATCAAGACGATGAAGAATACCACATTAAACAGAGTTTTGGCATCAGGAATGCCCACAGCGATGGGGCTAATGGCTAAAATAATAGGCACTGCACCCCTCAAACCAACCCAAGAAATGAAAAGTTTCTCAGAATTATTATAAGGACTAATAGCTAAGCCAATGATTACACTCAAAGGACGGGCAATAAACATTAAAAATAAAGCAATAATGATAGCAATAGGGGCAACTGTAATTAGTTGAGAAGGAAATACTAAAAGTCCTAATAATAAAAACATTCCTATTTGCATTAACCAAGAAATGGCATCATGAAAATCAAGGATGGTACTCTTATAAGTAAAGTTACTATTTCCCAATACCACTCCTGCTATATAAACCCCTAAAAAACCGTTACCTTGTAAAAGTGTAATGACGCTATAAGTTAATAATACTTGTCCCAGACTGATAACAGGATATAAACCTTGTGCATTGACTTTAATATTATTAATTATCCAAGTCATTAAACGGCCAAACCCATAACCTCCAATTATTCCTATAGCAAGTTGAGCAATTAAAGTAATGCCTAAATTAAGAAAAGAAACGTCTCCAGTTTTGACTATATTAACTAAAGTTGTGGTCAATAATACCGCCATAGGATCGTTGCTACCTGATTCTAATTCTAATAAAGCCTGTAAGTTACCTTTGAGCTTTAAATTACTGGATTTAAGAATAGAAAAAACCGCCGCCGCATCCGTTGAAGAAATAATCGCCCCTAATAGTAAACCATCTACCCAGTTAATACCATCAGATCCCACCATTACAGAAGAAAAAGAACCCAACATAAACCAAGCAAAAGTCCCTAAAAAAAACATGGTTAAAGCTACACCAAGGGTAGACATAATTAACCCTTGTACGAGAACCGGACGAATGCTTTTCCATTCAGTTTCTAAACCCCCAGTAAATAAAATAAAAATGAGGGCTAAATCTCCTATAGTTTTAGCAAGATTATAATTCTCAAAACTTAAACCTCCTATGCCCTCTGAGCCAGCTAACATTCCAATAAATAAGAATAAAAGCAGCGCAGGAACACCAAATTTATTTGCTACTTTACTAGCAAAAACACTAATAAGTAATAACAATCCTGCTACAATTAAAATGTATTCAAAAGATAAAAAAACATGGTATATTAAAAATATTTACAATGCGATAAAAAGGTAAATCGTACTTAAATTAATAATTCAATCTATATTCGGGCTACAAATATCTAAAACATAGTCTCCTTGATTAACAGAGCAATTGGTAGAAACATCAAAGATGAATCCGTCTTTTTCTGCATAAATATTAATTATTTCTGGTAAATTACCTTGCTTATTAAAACTCAGAATTTCATAAAGTTTATCTCCCTTTTTAACTTGATTTCGTAAAGATAATCGATTTTGAATCATGCCACCAGTTGGGGCATAATAACTTCTTATATTTCGACGATAAACTAAAGTTATATGTTTCCTTTTTAAAGAATAATTAGGCAAAGTTAAAATCTCTTTTTTAACCAAATAGTTGATGATTCCCTGAACTCCAGTTTTAATAGAATGAGGATTCATTGTCATTCCTGAACCTAATTCTAATGTCCAAGATTCTCGATCAACTATTATTTCTCTTCCCATTTTTTTTAATGCTTTTTCCAATGCTAACCAAGGCTTCATAAAGGCTTCATCAAAGGCTATGCCATCATAAGTATCCATTAAAATACCATAATCTATCTGAAAATATTTAGCACTTTCTTGCTGCTGTCCTGGAAAACAAAAAAGATAATCAATACATTGATTACTAGAACTATGAATATCAATAAGATAATTAGCATCCATAGAAAGGGATTGTAATTGATAACGATACTGTTCAAATAAAGGCGCACTACTGGGTTGATTAATCTTCTCTAGTTGTTTAGTGAATGAAGTTTTTTGTTGCTGCAAAAAGTTCTCTTGAATGGTTAATGAATCAAACTTGATATTATTCTTGACAAACTCATCTAAATCTTGACAAACTTTTTCGTAATCCCAAAAAATACGATTCCAATCCTTGCCATCATAACTATTATAACGTCCTGATGAAAAAAAATGATTGCGTTGATTTGTACCCAAAGGATTACAGATAGGAAGTAAACAAATTTCTCCGTTGATTTGACTTTTATTCAGACCTGATAAAAAATTAATTAATTGAGAAATAACAGCATTGCCAACAATTTCTGAACCGTGTAAATTGGATTGAATATAAACTTTTTTACTTTTTTTATTCCCAATAAACTTGTATATTTGTAAAAAGAACTCATCACCAGAAGCAAGTTTAAATAAATTTAATGTTTCAATAGTTGGTTTCATAGACACTGAGATTAATCAAGGTTCTTTAAACCCAGTGGTTAAGGACGGGGTTTAATAAACTTTTAAGAATAGCACAAAAAGTTGACAAAACTGCTAGAAAAAACTACCGTTAAAAAGTCCCTTCATTCCATAGAGAAACTTAACAGGTAATGTGATATGGTACAAGCCAAACTTGGAGATACAGTCAAAGTCAACTATACAGGTACATTGCAGGATGGGACAGTGTTTGACTCTTCTGCGAATCGTGATCCCTTACAATTTTCCCTTGGAGAAGGTCAAGTTATTGCAGGGTTTGAAGAAGCAGTGTTGGGAATGACTCCAGGGGACAGCAAAAGTGTCACTATCCCTTCAGAACAAGCTTATGGACCTTATCAAGAAGAATTAGTGATTGTGGTTGATGAAAACCAAATACCATCAGATTTATCCGTAGAGGTGGGACAGCAGTTACAAATACGTCATAAAGATGGTCAAGCGGTTCCTGTAACAATTACTAATATTACTGATGATAAAGTTACTTTAGATGCGAATCATTCTTTAGCTGGAAAAGATTTAACTTTTGAGATTGAGTTAGTCACCATTCAGTAAACAGGTATCAAGGGATAACAACTAATTAATAATTATTAATTAGTTGTTATTACATTTCTACATTAAACTTAGCTATTGTCTATTGTTTATTATCCATAATAAGTAGATGTGAGGAACTATGAATAATCCTAAATCAGAGATAGAAAAAGACAAAATTATTGAAAAGTTACAAGCAGAAATAACTCGCTTAAAAGCTGTTCAAGAAGCCACTTTAATAATGCAAGAAAACTTACGAGAAAGTGAGGAGAGATGGCAATTAGTATTAAAGGGAACAAATGAAGGAATTTGGGATTGGAACCTAAAAACCGATGAAATGTTTTTTTCTCCTCGTTGGAAAGAAATGTTAGGCTATAGTGAGCAAGAATTACCTAATCATATTGATACTTGGAAACAATTACTTCATCCCCAAGATAGAGAAAGGGTGATGAAAATTTTAGGGGATCATTTTGCTAAAAAGACCGATCATTATAGTGCAGAATTTCGTCTTAAATGCCAAGATGGTAATTACAAATGGATTCTTTCTAGAGGACAAGCATTATGGGATGAAGCAGGAAACCCAGTGAGGATGGCAGGTTCTCATACGGATATAAGCGATCGCAAAAACGAACAAATATTATTAACATCACTGATAGATTGTATTCCAGATCTCGTATTTTATAAAGACTCCAAAGGAGTCTATAAAATGTGTAATAATGCCTTTGAAACATTTGCAGGACGAGATAGAAAATATATTATTGGTAGAAACGATTTTGACCTTTTCTTGACGGAAGAAGCGTTAGCATTTAGGGAACAAGATCGCTTTATGATGTTACAAAAACAATCTCGTCGTAATGAAGAATGGATCACCTATCCTAATGGTAATCGTCGTCTAGTAGATACCCTAAAAACCCCCTTTTGTTGTCCCGAAGGTAAGTTGATGGGAACTATTGGTATTAGCCGCGATATTACCGATCGCAAACAAAAAGAAGAAGCGATAAAAAAACAAGCAGAAAGAGACGCTTTACTCAGTAATATTGCCAGACAATTAATCGATCAAGACTTAAATACAGCCGTTAATTTTGTTTTAGAATCAATCGGGAAATTTACCCAATGCGATCGCAGTTATATCATTCGTTATTTTCCCCAAGAAAAGGTTTGGAGTATGGTACATGAATGGTGTGATGAGTATAGCCCCTCAACTATCCATGATTCTCAAAATATTTCCTTAGAAGTTTTTCCTTGGTTCTCTCAACAACTAATAGAAGGAAAATCTATTTGTATTAACAAATTAGATGATTTTCCCTCAGAAGCAACCCCAGAAAGAGAAGCATATAAAACTAGTTTAAGTCCCAATTTATTAGTTGTCCCCATGATGACAAGATGTCAAACAGTTGGCTATTTAGGTATAGATACAAATGTATATAAACATTGGACAAAAGATGATATAAACCTCTTAAAATTAGTAGGAGAATTAATGGCTATTGCCGAAGCAAGAGCTATTGCAGAAGAAGCACAAAGTGAGTCCCAAGCAAGATTTGCAGGGATTTTAGATAATGCCAATGAAGCAATTATTTCTATCGATGAAAATCAAAAAATAACCCTATTTAATCATGCGGCTGAGCAAACCTTCGGCTATACATCGAATGAAGTATTAGGGCAACCTTTTAATCTCTTAATCCCCTCTCGGTTTACAAATAATCATTATCAATATATTAACAGCTTTAAAAATACCCAAGAAACTGCTAGACAAATGGGGGGTCGTCGTCCCGTTTTTGGACAAAGAAAAGATGGTACAGAATTTTTAGCAGAGGTTTCCATTTCTAAAATAAAGCCACGAGGTAAAACAATTTTTACTGCAATTATTAGAGATATTACTGAACGAAAGCAAGCAGAAGAAGCACTCAAAAAAGCCAAGGAAAAAGCCGATGCAGCAAACTGTGCTAAAAGTGAATTTTTAGCCAGCATGAGTCATGAGTTAAGAACACCTCTAAACGCTATTTTAGGCTTCACTCAAGTGATGCAAAGAGATCAAGAATTAAACCCAGACCATAAACAAAATTTAGAAATTATCGGTCGTAGTGGAGAACACTTATTAGAGTTAATCAATGATATCTTAGAGATGACCAAAATCGAAGCAGGAAGAACCACATTTAATAGAACTCAATTCGATCTTTATCGTCTGCTTGATAACTTAGAATCTATGCTACATCTAAAAGCAGAAGAAAAAAACTTACAACTTCTCTTTGAAAAAATTGAAAACCTTCCTCAATATATAGAAACCGATGAAAGTAAGCTGAGACAAGTATTAATTAATTTGCTAGGAAATGCCATTAAGTTTACACAAGAAGGTGGAGTGATATTACGCATTAAAACTAATGAAATGATTGGGGATAATCAAGAAATAATCTTAACCTTTGAAGTCGAGGATACCGGACCTGGTATTGCACCTGAAGAAGTGGATCAACTGTTTGAAGCCTTCGGACAAACAGAAACAGGTCGCAACTCAAACGAAGGTACAGGGTTAGGGTTACCTATTAGTCAAAAATTTGTGCAATTAATGGGAGGAGAAATTAGCGTTAGTAGTGTATTAGGTCGAGGTAGTTTATTCACTTTTACTATTAAGGCAACCATCGTTGATGCTAATGCTATTAAAATCAATAAATCTCCTCGTCGCATTATTGGTTTAGTCCCGGGCCAACCCAACTATCGTATTTTGGCCGTCGATGATCGTCTCGAAAGTCGTATTTTATTAGTTAAGTTATTATCATCAATGGGCTTTAATGTTCGTCAAGCCAGTAATGGAAAAGAAGCCTTAGAAATTTGGAAAAGTTGGCAACCCCATTTAATTTGGATGGATATGAGAATGCCCATCATGGACGGTTATACAGCGACTCAACACATCAAAGCAAACCCCAAAGGACAAGAAACAGTTATTATTGCTTTAACGGCCAGTGCCTTTGAAGAAGAACGGAATTTAGTCTTAGGAGCAGGATGTGATGATTTTATGCGTAAACCCTTCCGAGAAGAGGTTTTATGGGAGAAAATCGCTCAACATCTGGGGGTTAATTATGTATATGATGACTTAGACAAGCAAAAATTTTCCTCTCAACCTAACCAACAAGCAAAACCACAAACTACATTGACATTACAATTGTTTTTAGAAAAAATGCCCTCTCAATGGATTAATGCACTCCATCAAGCTGCCTTAGAATGTAGTGACGATAGCATCCTAGAATTGGTTGAGCAAATACCCCCTGATAGTCAACCCCTAGCGATCTCCCTTCGAGAATGGTCCGAAAACTTTCTCTTTGAGCCTGTGATCGAACTAACTCAAACCATGATTTGACAAAGTGTAGGGGTGACGGGATGTAGGGGTGATGGGGTGTACATATAGGATAATTTTTCAAGGGTTCCCCAGTCCCCCAGTCCCCCGGTCCCCCAGTCCCCCAGTCCCCCAGTCCCCCAGTCCCCCAAACTCTCCCTATGACCTCCGATTCTAGTAATATTTTAGTTGTCGATGATACCCCTGATAACCTGCGCTTACTCTCAGCTATGTTATCAGAACAAGGTTATAAAGTTCGCAAAGCCCTCAATGGAAAAACTGCTTTAAATACCATTTGTCAAGTTCCTCCAGATTTGATTTTATTGGATATTAATATGCCATCAATGAATGGATATGAAGTGTGTCAACAACTAAAAGAAGATGTTAAAACCAAAGATATTCCTGTGATTTTTATTAGTGCTTTAGACGATGTTTTGGATAAGGTTAAAGCTTTCGATGTGGGAGGAGTTGATTATATTAGTAAACCGTTTCAAACGGAAGAAGTTATAGCGAGAATTGAAAATCAATTAACCATACAACGCCAAAAAAAGAGACTCCAACAAGAAATAAAAGAACGAGAAAAAACCGAACAAACCCTAAGAGTTTATCTTCACGCAGTTTCCCATGATTTAAGAAATCCAGTTATTGGCTTTTCCCTAATTTTGAAAAAATTTTTGCAACAGGAACAAGAGTCCTTAGCAATTTCCAGGAAAGTTTTAGAACAAATGTCAAAAAGTTGCGATCGCCAACTGAATTTAATTAATTCTTTGGTAGAAAGTCAACAATTTGAAATGGGGGGTATTAACCTCGAGACCACACCCTTAAACTTGGCCAAGTTAAGTCAACAATTAGCTACAGAATGGCAACCAATGTTAGAAGAAAAAAAAGCAGAATTGTACCTAGAAATACCCCAGGATGTGCCGATGGTGCAAGCTGATAGCGATCGCCTATGGAGAGTTCTAGAAAATCTGATGGCCAACGCTTTAAAACATAATGATCCTGGTACCCAATTAACCCTCAAAATAGATATAATAAGAGAGGAAAAACAGGACTTAAAACCTCGAAAAATCTGCTGTAGCCTAAAAGATAATGGAGTAGGGATTGACCCCAAACTGGTAGAAACCTTATTCCAAAGGTATCACAGAGGAGAAGGCGCCAAAAAGACTTTAGGTCTAGGATTGGGACTATACCTTTGCCGTAAAATCATTGAAGCTCATGGTGGAGAAATTGGGGTAGCTACGGAACCAGGTCAAGGGGCTAAATTTTGGTTTACCTTACCCACTTTAGATTCATGAGGAGAAATCTCAATCCTGAAAACCAAACCCTTAGCCCTGGGAACTAAAATAGAAGGGTTGAATGTCAGAGAACCATAACATATTGATCCCCGAAAAGTGATTAATGCGTAAAATGGCGATAAATTCTTTGAACACCCCCTTGACCATTAAGACTTATGTTTTGTTACATAAAATAAATAATTAAGTCCTAAATATAAATCCTAAGAGCTATGAAGTCTCCCGTAAGCCCTTATGGGAAGGACTCATGACTTAATGCCAGGAGCAGTTAACCGTAAAAATGATCGGAGAGTGATCTCATGGCACCACAAAGCCACCTCCCACTAGAAGAGATGACCTTACGGCAGCTACGAAAGGTAGCCAGCGAATATAACATCTCCCGTTACAGCCGAATGCGTAAAGCGCAACTCCTAGTTGCGATTAAGCAAGCTATACAATCACAAACACCCCAAATAATAAAAACTGAGCCAAAAGTTAAGATCGACTCAATCGTTCAAGAAGCCCAAAAAGTAGAAGCATCTAAGTTTGAGGTAGGACAAGAAAGTAAGATCCTACTAGGACAGAAAACCGAGATTAAATCCCAACTGAGAGACGTTGGGGAAGATTATCAAAGAAATCGGATCGTTCTTTTACCCCGAGATCCTCAGTGGGCCTATGCTTACTGGAATATTTCCCAAAAATCGAAAGAAACCTTAAAAGCCCAAGGGGGTGAGCAACTAGCCTTACGTATCTATGACGTGAGCGATATTGACCTCAATTATCAGAGTCCCCATAGTGTACAAGAATATATTTGTGATGATGTCACCCAAGAATGGTATATCCCAATACCCCTAAGCGATCGTGACTACGTTATTGATATTGGCTACCGCAGTGTTGATGGACGCTGGTTAGTGCTAGCTCGTTCTGCTCAAATCCATATTCCAGCCCTTTATCCTTCCGACTGGATAGAAGATATTTTTACCACTGTTAACTGGGACGACCAAATAGAAGACCATTTTGTGGAACCATTGCTTCCTCCCAACCCCGTTCAAAAAAGATTTGTGGTCAGCGAACAAGTGGCAGAAGCCGCCCGTGTTGCGAGATCCAGCTTTGCCTCTTTACAATATATGGCCGGCTCAGCCACAGGTTCTGTTGCCTTTGCCTCTGAGATGGGAGTGTGGACTGTTCCCAACCTATCAGGGCCTACCATGTCTGGGATGGGTTTTGGTTCAGAAGTTTTAGTTCCTTCTCAGAAGTTTTGGTTAGTGGCCGATGCTGAATTAATTGTTTATGGTGCCACAGAACCAGATGCCAACGTTTTGGTCGGGGGTAATCCTGTTAAACTGAATCCTGATGGAACATTCCGCTTTCAAATGTCATTTCAAGATGGCATCATTGACTATCCAATCGTAGCGATCGCCGCCGATGGACAACAAACCCGTTCCATCCACATGAGGTTTGAAAGAGAAACCCTCTCTCGTGATACTAACAGCAAAGAGGATGCCATGTTAGAAGCATTAGGTTGAGAAAAATAAATTCTAAATTCCCCCCTTATGTTCGCATTGAAATCCCTCTTGATACCACTGAGAAAGGTCAACAGCTTCTAAGGGAGTTACCTGGGAATAAGGAGGTTGTATAAGTTGACTAACAACCGCCCACATCAAACTACGAGTAACATCCAAAAACGTTTTTAGATCGGATTCATGATTACCAGGAACACCCTTTTCTTTCGGTGTATCCACTTCAACCGCAATACCTTTAGCCCCGAAATGAATTTGTGCTAACAGTTGGGCCCTGGGGAGATGGCTCTGTGAAGTGATAACTTTGACTTTATGAACCCGATGTTTTTGTAGCAAAGGAACACAAAAGAAAAAATTATCAAAGGTTGAATAAGCACATTGCTCAACCCAAACATTATCCATGGGGGTTTGTTCCCGTTGGAAAATAAGCTTAATACAAGGGGGTTTTGAGCCTTGGGAAACAATAATAGGGACTTCTTGATAGTCAGAAGCAATCTGAGCCGCATATATTTCCCGTCGAATGCTCCCACCCAAAACCAAAATACCGTCCACCGTGTGATTGGTGTTAATCGGTAATCTCACCAAAACATTGAAGGCTAAACTGCTAAAAATAAAACCAATTAAGGCTAAGAAAAGCAGCTTAAATCTTTTTTTCCATTTCCTTTTCGTTAAACGGGCGGTTAAATCAAATTTTGACCGGCTCACTATATTTCTCCCTATGCTGAATTGCATTGTAGCGATTTTATATTAGGGTTTGCTGAAAAAGTTTCTCCAAAATTTATGCCACTTTTGACCAAGAATTTTCTGACAAATCAATAAGTTTTAGTACATAAAAATTGTTTAAAGTATAATCAAAATTAATGAAAGGCGGCTTGATGAGTTCCCCTGTTCTATTATTAGTAAATAAGGACAAAAAAAGCGACAAAAACTGCCTCAGAAGTTTAGAAAGATTGACAACTAAAAATGTAATAGCAATAGATGTAATGGAGGTTTCAGGGAGTTTTGTCATCACGAGATTTAGGCTAAATCTTCGTTTAGCTTGTCCAAACTTTCCCTCAATAGCATTACGGAAGCATTCATCGGAGTGGGCTTGTTTCTTTTCTTCTTCACTGACATTTTTCGGAGGTCTTCCTAACTTCGGACCACTGATTCTTATCCCTCTTTCCTTACACCAATTTCTGTTTTCCCTAGTTCGATAAATTTTATCTACATGGACGGATTCGGGATAATAGCCAAACGTTTCTTTATACTTTTCTACTTGTTCTTTTAAATGACAAGATTCATTGAAGTTTTCCCAACTTATTTTTTCTAGAAACACATAGTTATCTACACAGCTTACTGAGAGTTTAGCTCCAAACTCTATTGGTTTTCCTGCTTTTCCCCTCACTATTGGACGAATATGCGGTTGAGTTAAACTTACAATTCTTTGAGGAACACTCTGGGTCTTATTCTCCCACATTGACTGTTGTTGTTCATAAACTTTTTTGATAGTCTCTAGACAATTTTTCTGTCTTTTACTCAGATTTTCCAGGGAAGCCCCAGCTTGAATTAAGTCTTCTATATTTCCTAAATTTTTCTTAAAGTATTTTAACTGTTTCCCGATAGCTTTTCTTCTTTCTTGATAAGATACTTTTCGTTTTTTAGCTACTTTTAAGTATTCCTTTCTAGCAATTATTCTAGAAGTTCTCGGCTTTTTTCTCAATTTTACTCTTAATGGTTTATAAAGATTATCTATTATTCTTTCTGTCTCAATTCTGGCTTGATTTAATATGCCTAAATCCGTTGGGTATTTGATGTCTGCTGGCGCACAAGTCGCATCTAAAATTAGTTTACCTTTATTTTTTATTTTTTCTCCTTTTTCTTGGAGACAATCCTTTTTTTTTACTTCTTTATCACTCTTGTCTATTTCTCTTTTTACTATTTTTTTATTGATTTTGTTTATCAATTCTCCATCAATTCTTTTCCTAAAATGAACTAGCATTGAAGATTCCAGTGGTGGCTCTTGTTGATAACAATTTAAACCTATAAAGTATTGTAGATAGGGATTTTCTCTAATCTGTTCTATAGTTTCTCTATCACTTGTTCCTAATTTTTCCTTAATAATTAATGTCCCTAATGCCATTCTAAATAGTTTGGCTGGCGCACCTTTTTCTGCTGAAAAAAGTTTAGCATATTCTTCCTCAAAATCATCCCAAGGTATCAACTCTGCCATGATTACCCAACGATTATTGGGGGACAATTTGCCCTCGAAAGGTAATTCAAATTTTTCTGGGGGCGGTAAAGGTTGCTCCTCTTTTCGATACATTTGTTCTTGACCAACAACTGGGAGGTGTTTCTACCAATTATAGCGGTTTGTAGCCGACAAAGCTGATCTTTTTTGCGATCGCGAATATGGGTGTAACCTTTTAAAGAATAGGGTTTTGCTTTTATTCAGCAAACCCTATATTAGTGTTAGGTCAAAATCTCCCACTAAATTTTAACTTCTGATGTCAGCTGGGCTGACTTTTTCTTAATCCTTGGCAGTCGATGTTTGAACCCACAAAGAATCTCCCAAGAAATCGTTCCTAGCATGGTTGCCCAGTGATTGGCGGTAATTTCCTGGTTTCCATCTTGACCGATTAAAGTCACAGTATCTCCCACTTTAAGATGACGAAGGTGACTTACATCTAACATTAACTGATCCATTGTAATTGCTCCGATTTGACAAGCTCGCTGACCTTTAATTAATACTTGTAAACGATTAGATAATTGGCGAGGAACTCCATCGGCATAACCAATACCAACCACTGCTATTTTCATCGGGCGATCGCTAACGAATTGATAACCATAACTAACCCCTGTATTAGCAGGGATAGTCTTGATTTGAGTAATTTTGGCCTTAACTTGTAAAACAGGCTTTAAAGAGACAATAGAGCGCAAATGAGGAGCAGGATAGAGACCATATAAACCTAGTCCCACCCTAACTAAATCGTAGTGTAACTGGGGAGCAATGAGAGTGGCCGCAGAATTTGCAAAATGAAGACGAGGGGGTTTAACTCCTTGGGCTTTTAACTGGGAGATGGCCGTTTTGAACCGTTTGTGTTGTAGATACATATTGGTGCGATCGGGATCATCGGCGGTAGCTAAATGGGAATAGACACTATTTAACTTTAAGTAGGGCAACTTTTTAACTAAACTGGCAAATTCTGTTCCCTGATGCCAAGGCATTCCCAAGCGAGACATTCCCGTATCTAATTTTAGATGAACCGATAAAGGTTTTTCCCACTGGGATAAGGTTTGAGAAAAAATTATGGCCTGTTGAGGATCACAGAGAGTAGGTTCTATATTCCAATGGGCGATCGCTGCAATTTCTTCAGGGGTGTTGATTGCCCCTAAAATCAAGATCGGTGCAGTTATACCGGCCTCTCGTAGCTCGATCCCTTCTCCTAAAGTCGCCACCGCCAAAGCATTAGCCCCTGCTTCAAGGACAGTTTGCGCAACGGCGATCGCCCCATGACCATAAGCATCTGCTTTTACCACAGCCATTAATGCGGTTTTTGGAGACAATAGTTGCTTAATTTGAACAACATTATGACTTAATGCCGATAAATCAATTTCTACCCAAGCCCGTTGGCGAATAACCTCAGAAAGATGATAACTATAGCGATTACGCTCAATAACCCCACTTAAAGACTCTTGACTTACCACTTTTTTTCACTCCGACACACTCACCCATCATTCTAGACGATTGATGTTATGGTAGCAGACGTAGAAATTGAGATCGATGATTCCAGGAAAATCAGAAAATCAACTATAATATGTCAAGTGGAATATTTGACTCCGTTTTTATTTAGACTATAAGGAAAAAAGTTTTTGAGAACCATTACCCCAAAAGTTGTTTGCCATCAATAAGCCTATGGAAGCATCCTTTGAAATTACTCTGCAAATTGTGATGGCTGTTCTCGCAGGCATCAGCGCACAAGTCATTGCTGAATTTTTTAAGGTTCCTAGCATTGTCTTCTTGCTTCTATTCGGCATTATACTCGGAGCCGATGGCCTAAATATTCTTAACCCCCAGGAGTTAGGAATAGGTTTGGAGGTATTAGTGGCTCTTTCTGTCGCCATTATTCTGTTTGAAGGGGGCTTAAACCTAGAATTAAAAGATTTAGGACGAGTCTCAGGTAGTCTTCGTAATTTGGTTACTTTTGGAACTTTAATTACCCTGGTGGGTGGTGGTATGGCTGCCCACTGGTTAGCAGAATTTCCTTGGTCCATCGCCTTTCTCTATGCGGCTTTGGTAGTAGTTACTGGACCGACGGTTATTGGCCCCCTTCTCAAACAAGTAGAAGTCGAACGGAAAGTGGCTACCCTCTTGGAAAGCGAGGGGGTTCTCATTGACCCTGTGGGGGCTATTTTAGCCGTAGTGGTTCTCGATACAATTCTTAATAGTAATGCCACACCTGTAGAAATTTTTAGTGGTTTACTGCTAAGATTCACCATTGGTGCCATTATTGGGGGCATTAGTGGATTTTTATTGGGTTTTCTGCTGAAAAATACTCTTTTCCTCTCAGAAGAATTGAGAAATTTAGTGGTATTGGCCGGGGTTTGGGGATTGTTTGGTTTATCCCAACTAACCCTGAGTGAATCGGGGTTAATGGCTACTGTGGTGGCAGGAATTGTTCTGAGGGCTTCATCTATACCCGATGAACGGTTATTAAGACGTTTTAAGGGACAGTTGACAGTTTTATGTGTCTCAGTCCTATTTATTCTCTTGGCGGCGGATCTTTCTATTGACAGTATTTTTGCTTTGGGATGGGGTAGCGTTTTAGCGGTTTTGGCTTTGATGTGGCTGGTACGCCCCATTAGTATTGCTTTGTGTACCATCAATAGCGATCTCAATTGGCGAGAAAAGTTTTTTTTAGGCTGGATTGCTCCACGGGGAATTGTTTCTGCTTCGGTTGCTTCTCTATTCGCCATCTTACTAACTGAAAAAGGCATTAATGGCGGTGACTCTATTAAAGCCCTAGTCTTCTTGACTATTATGATGACGGTATTTATTCAGGGTTTATCAGCCCGTTGGGTGGCCAAAGGACTAAGAATTACGGCAGTGGAAGCGACAGGAGCAGTAATTGTGGGCTGTAATGCCCTGGGACGATTACTAGGACGATTATTTGAGCAGCAGGGAGAATCGGTGGTATTAATCGACACAGATCCCGAAGCCTGCTCCCAGGCCGAAGCTCAAGGTTTATCGGTGTTTCAAAGTAGTGCGCTTGATCCTGATGTCCTGGAAGAAGCCGGCATAGAATCTATGGGAACTTTCATGGCCTTGACTAGCAACGGCCAAGTTAACATAGTGCTAGCTCAAAGGGCCACAGAAGAATTTAAACCCCCCAGAGTCTTCGCTATCTTTCCTAGTAATGCCCCTCAAGACAACAACGCCAATAAAACTGGGAACACTAATAAAACTAATATTAGTCCGGCCTTTGTGGATCAACAATTAATTAAAATGTGGAATCAATACCTAACAGAAGATCAATTCAAGTTAGGTATCACGAATTTTCAAGAACAGGGATTCTCTTTTAAACAAGCCCATTTTCAAGCTTTGATTCGTGAAGGAGAGGTATTACCCCTTTTGATTAAGCGACAAGGCAGTTTACAAGTTGTTCAAGCTGCTCAAACTTGGCAAGCTGGAGACGAAGTTACTTACCTCTTACACGATCCTCGTCCAAAACTGCTCAAACGTCTCTCAGGAGGAAATAAAACCTCTAAAGAATTAACGGCAGAACGCTTATCTGAAGTAGAAGAAGTTCCTCTAGCTGATCCCGTTGATAATTCTCTGTCTGAGTCTGCCGGGTTAAAAAGTCAAAATAGTTAGAATCTGGAATTTATATATTAAAACTCAATTTTAAAGGGACAGGTCTATTCAAGTTCTTTCCATGTATTTAATATCGTTTGATAACAAACTAGGCAAAAATAAAGAGTAAAATTAATCATTCCCAATAGCTTAGGGACACCTTCAATTAACAAAGACTTCATAGGAAAATAGGAATAAAAAGAATCGATTAATACTGCTATAATAATCAATGAAAATGCAGTTATCATAATTCCTAATGGTGTCTCTCTCAAAGTTTTCCAAAACAACGATAAATAAACAATTAGAATAACGCCGTAAACACGAATGGTGGTTAATTTAGCAATATCAAAATATTGTAGAATAATATGAGTACGATAAATTTCGTTGAAAAAAAATCCCGTGGTTAAAATGGTAGAACCTAATAAGAAAAAGTTATTACTATTGTTAGGATTGATCCGTCTAATAATAAAAAAAGTAAACCCACATATTACAGGAGGGATAGAACACAATACCTCAAACGTATGGGTTAATAAACCGGCCGTTGGATAACGAGGTGTTGCAGGAGGAATAAATAAACCATCTACAGGTGGAGCAAATTTTTGAGCATAAATTATTACCAAAATTAATAACAGAATACTAATACTATTGCAAATTATAAATGGAGTGGGAATTTTTTTGAGTAGCATTAATATTCTATTTTTTATTCTTGTCAACAAAACCCATTTCCTCCATAATAGATAATGGCACAGTATTAGAGATAAAACATGGCAAAAGCAATCTGGAATGATGTTATTTTAGCAGACAGTCAACAATGCGAAATGGTAGAAGGAAATTACTATTTTCCTCCTGATTCCATTAACAAAGAATATTTTAAGGAAAGTAGTACCCGTACTAATTGTTTCTGGAAAGGAGAAGCAACTTACTACACAATTGAAGTCAATGGACAAGAAAATAAGGATGCTGCTTGGTACTATCCAACCCCTAAAGAAAAAGCCCAAAATATTAAAAATTATGTGGCTTTTTGGAAGGGAGTAAAAGTTGAAAAATAAAAATTGTTTGCTAAATTACAGTAGGGCGGGCATTGCCCACCTTGCTAATCTGAGTTTAGATATTCATTGCAGTCCAAATTGTCCAGCTATCCATTAACAGTAAAAATAGAGTACAGACTAATAAAATTAAATACATCCAAGGTTGGGAAAGAGGGCGAACATCAGTGGTATCAATCCCTGTTTTTTCAGTAACAATATTGACTAAATAGGAAAATCCCGCAATACGCATAGGAAGTAAATAAGCTTGCTGAGAATTTTCACTAACAAAATAATAAACTAAACCTCCTTGTCCCGTAGTTCGTAATTTTAAATCCTTAATCTCTGACCAATTTAATGACCATCCTTTGCGGAAAAAAGAAGAAAACCAAACAGGATAAACTACTTTAATTTGACTTTCGTTAACAATAACCCGTTCGCTCAACGCCCCCACCAAAACCAATAAACCCAAAAATATCCCTATCCATAATACATTAGAAGGAACAGGAGCATTAGTTACCTCAGCTAAAAACGGTAAAGGAACGGTCAAGGAAATATATAAACTAACTAAGGTGATACGAATTAAAGGAGAAATGCGAAAGATAGAGCGATTGATAACCATGATTTTTTAAGTATTTAAAAAGTGTCAGGAGTTAGAAGTTATTTTTGAGACGGAGATTTATGCTCAGTCTCAAAAAAATGTTCGCTTCAGGCAACTAGGTTTTAGACCCTATTATCTTAATAACCGAATAATTAACAATCAATAATTGTTAATTGTTAATTGCTGAATTGGTCTTATTTTAAATTAAGGAACTTATCCAAAGCGGCAACCATTTGCGGTGGCCAACGACGGATATTTTTTACCCAGTCGAGATCCTGATAACGGTTATCCATGCCAACAGCAGCCACCCAATGGCTTTCGGCTTCTCCTTGTTGTCCAATATTCCATAAAACCGCCGTTAAAGCCGCCCTCACATCGGGAAACATAGGATATTTACGCACTAAATTACGCATTTCTTTGACAGCCTCGCCAGTTTTTCCAATTTGATAATAAACTAGGGCCGCATTAGCTCTGGCAAAGGCAAAATTGGGGCTATTTCTGAGGCTTTGCGATAATCAGTTAAAGCTTGTTCCCACTCACCTTCTCCACTTTTGGCATTACCCCGATTATTATATGCCATAGCATCATCAGGGTTAAGTTCTAAGACACGATTATAATCAGCGATCGCCTCATCATATTTTCCTTGAGCTTCCAGGGCAGTTCCTCGGTTGAGATAAGGATCGGCGGCCTCTGGGGCAAGTTCAATGGCTTGGTTAAAATCAGCGATGGCGGCTTCTAATTTATTTTGACTTACACGAGCATTGCCTCGGTTACTCCAAGCAGCCGGGTTGCTGGGAAATGTCTCAACTAACTGAGTCCAATAAGTCTCTGCTTGGGCAAAATTTCCATTTTCTGTAGCTGCTATAGCTTTTTTGGCAATGGATTGACCTTCTTCTAGTTGTTCTTCTGTCAGAGGAGGATTATCTTGAGTTTGCGCTAATCCCGTGCCTGTTACACTTGTCCAGGTTAATAAAATAATCAGTAAACTTAAAATCCAACGAATCATTCTAGTCTTTAGTTCTGGTATCTTTTACTTGATTATAACCACTCTTACTGTTCACAAACCTCTGAGGGTTGCAATCCTAAACTTAAATACAAATCATCACTATCTCTATCTCTCTCTCTGTCATTGTAAAATCCTGCTTGTTGGTGAAAACTGAGACTTGTGGCATTTACACTGGAGTTTCTTCGTTTATCTTTGCCAAAAAAAGTGATTTTGATGACACAAGCTCCATTCGTTGACCAATTTTCATAGTCGTACAGGGAATCATAAGGAGTTAGGTTGGTCTCTCTTCTCATAAAACATTCTATTCCCACTGGTACTCTATTAGGATTAACATCGTCAGGAAAATAGCCTCTTTCCATTCTAAAAACCTCTAATTCTCGCTTAACACAACTCATCTGTATTTTAGCTTCTGCATAGTGAAATTTATCAACAGTTGCCACATAAGCAGGTATAGCAAGGGTAGATAAAATGCCAACAATGATGCCAGAAATTAATAATTCTAGTAAAGTAAACCCTTGATCACTTTTGTTATCTTTTCGGTGCCTAATTAGGGTTTGCTGAAAAAGTTTCTCCAAAATTTATGCCACCTTTGACCAAGAATTTTCTGACAAATCAATAAGTTTTAGTACATAAAAATTGTTTAAAGTATAATCAAAATTAATGAAAGGCGGTTTGATGAGTTCCCCTGTTCTATTGTTAGTAAATAAGGACAAAAAAAGCGACAAAAACTGCCTCAGAAGTTTAGAAAGATTGACAACTAAAAATGTAATAGCAATAGATGTAATGGAGGTTTCAGGGAGTTTTGTCATCACGAGATTTAGGCTAAATCTTCGTTTAGCTTGTCCAAACTTTCCCTCAATAGCATTACGGAAGCATTCATCGGAGTGGGCTTGTTTCTTTTCTTCTTCACTGACATTTTTCGGAGGTCTTCCTAACTTCGGACCACTGATTCTTATCCCTCTTTCCTTACACCAATTTCTGTTTTCCCTAGTTCGATAAATTTTATCTACATGGACGGATTCGGGATAATAGCCAAACGTTTCTTTATACTTTTCTACTTGTTCTTTAAAATGACAAGATTCATTGAAGTTTTCCCAACTTATTTTGTCTAGAAACACATAGTTATCTACACAGCTTACTGAGAGTTTAGCTCCAAACTCTATTGGTTTTCCTGCTTTTCCCCTCACTATTGGACGAATATGCCGTTGAGTTAAACTTACAATTCTTTGAGGAACACTCTGGGTCTTATTCTCCCACATTGACTGTTGTTGTTCATAAACTTTTTTGATAGTCTCTAGACAATTTTTCTGTCTTTTACTCAGATTTTCCAGGGAAGCCCCAGCTTGAATTAAGTCTTCTATATTTCCTAAATTTTTCTTAAGGTATTTTAACTGTTTCCCGATAGCTTTTCTTCTTTCTTGATAAGATACTTTTCGTTTTTTAGCTACTTTTAAGTATTCCTTTCTAGCAATTATTCTAGAAGTTCTCGGCTTTTTTCTCAATTTTACTCTTAATGGTTTATAAAGATTATCTATTATTCTTTCTGTCTCAATTCTGGCTTGATTTAATATGCCTAAATCCGTTGGGTATTTGATGTCTGCTGGCGCACAAGTCGCATCTAAAATTAGTTTACCTTTATTTTTTATTTTTTCTCTTTTTTCTTGGAGACAATCCTTTTTTTTTACTTCTTTATCACTCTTGTCTATTTCTCTTTTTACTATTTTTTTATTGATTTTGTTTATCAATTCTCCATCAATTCTTTTCCTAAAATGAACTAGCATTGAAGATTCCAGTGGTGGCTCTTGTTGATAACAATTTAAACCTATAAAGTATTGTAGATAAGGATTTTCTCTAATCTGTTCTATAGTTTCTCTATCACTTGTTCTTAATTTTTCCTTAATAATTAATGTCCCTAATGCCATTCTAAATAGTTTGGCTGGCGCACCTTTTTCTGCTGAAAAAAGTTTAGCATATTCTTCCTCAAAATCATCCCAAGGTATCAACTCTGCCATGATTACCCAACGATTATTGGGGGACAATTTGCCCTCGAAAGGTAATTCAAATTTTTCTGGGGGCGGTAAAGGTTGCTCCTCTTTTCGATACATTTGTTCTTGACCAACAACTGGGAGGTGTTTCTACCAATTATAGCGGTTTGTAGCCGACAAAGCTGATCTTTTTTGCGATCGCGAATATGGGTGTAACCTTTTAAAGAATAGGGTTTTGCTTTTATTCAGCAAACCCTAATTAGTGTTTTTGATAAATAAATAGAAGCTAATACATTGAAATAAGACATCATAATACTAAACTGATCACATAAGGTTTACTCTCATTATTTAAAAGATAAAAAGCGGTTTTACCTCAGATAACAAGTTTTCTGTCTCTGAGTTAACAACACTGGATTCATTAAGAGCATACCCAAATGCGATCTAAATCTTGGACTTTGGACAAAAAAAGTTTGTTAGCGTATATTTTACGCTAAACTAAAATCCCAAAATATCGGCTCTGTATCAGTCAATAAAATTGGCTGACAAATAGGGCTAATCTATAGATTCTGAGGAAAACTAAGGAGCTTTTAAGTTTTCAGTTGATTTTTTGCTCCCTTTCTTGATAACATCATGACGAGTTCGTGGGGCTTTTTTGTAACCTTTAATACGTCCGGAAGAAAAACCTCGACGTTTGGGAAATTTGGCGAAAGTCCCCAAGGTCGTAATTATTCTTGAAAAGTCTCCTTGAACTAGACTAGGGGTGATTTTGATGGATTTATTAGTCTTCAAATACTGTTCCCAATCACGGGGTAAAACCACAGCTAATTTTCTGGCAGCCCACAAATTTACATAAGAAAGAAGTGTTAGTTTAAACCAATTTTCTTCATGATGTACATCGGGAGTTAAATAAGATGTCATCAATAATCTTTGTTTACCAAATCGAAAAAGATTTTCCATGTCATAACGTTGTCGATAACACTGATAACAATCAACTAAACTTAACTCATCGCGCCGAGAACCAATAACAATAAGCCACATAGGTTTCCAAATACTATTTCTTTCTTGATCTCTGACAACAATCTGGAGTAAAGTAAAGGGGTGATTGTTCATTTTATAGTTTTTAGTTCCTCTCATTAACATCTGTTTCCATCCCGAAATAGTCACTGTTAATTGACGACCTTTTTTCGTTGTAAAGGGAACATGATGAACTTCATCAGGTTCAGCCCAAGTTTGGTCATCTTTAAGGTCAAATTTATCCCCATACCAACGGGGATGTCCCGAAGTTTTGGCTTGATTTGGGTCCCGAATAAATTGACGATAAAAAACTCGGTCACTTCTAACTCTTGTAATAGTAACTACGTCTTCATGCTTAACTTGTTCCCCAATAAAATCCTTTTGGCTGTAGTCACTATCAGCCACTAAGACAGATAATTTATCAGAAAATAAAGAACTTTGCCAGATTTTTTTTAGTTGTTGATTGCCTTGATTTACTCCTTTATGTTTAGAGGGGACTCGCTCTCCTGATAAGGGGACAGCCCAAGGGACTTTTTCTGTGTCTATTTGGTCAGGTAAAGCGCAGACAACGGAATAACAATGTCCAATATTAATGGGTTTATTTCCCTTAATTGGATTGGGGTAATGAATAAAGGTTTTATCCGCTAACGTTTCGGCAAACGGTCGTGGACAGGGAGTTGTGTCAATACCAAATAAGTTATAATATTTTGAAATGGGAGGAATTGTTCTCGATACCGCTGAAAATAAAGTCTCAATTCTCTGTTCATAATTAGGGTCAGTTTGAGTGGGTAAAAACTCTTGAATTCCTCTATATAAACTGTTATAATCTCTTCTAAATAAAGGATTGAGAGACAATTCAACGACTGAGTGAGCTTGTTGGTTACTGGAGAGGGCCTCGAGTAATTCTATAATAGTTTCTTTTCTAGCTTTTAGTCCTTGGAAGAGGTTAGACCTCCACACCAGGAATTCCTCGACAGAAGTAGCCGTTTCATTTTTGGTCATTTTCAAAATTTATTACCTTATAAATTAGCGGAATATATACGCTAACATCAAAAGAGGTTGTTTGTTACAGTTAAGGCTAATGTCATCACATTCCGAACTTAAGACCAGTCAAGATGTCCACCTGAGAGCCAAACAAATTAAGAGTCTAATTCGCTCTCTTAAACAGAAAATAAAGAAAATTGAACGGGAAGGGGAAGTAGCACCAGCTAATTGTCATATTATTCGTTATCAGGTTAATGGAAAGGGAACAATCTACTGGTATTACAAACTACAGGCTGCTGAATCAATTTTTCCTATGGCCACTAATAATGAGAAAAAAACCAAATATAAATATTTAGGACGAGCCGGAAGTTCTGCTCATATTGATGCTGTAGAAAAACTCACTAGAAGAAATCTCATTGATGAATTAGAACGAGTCATTCAATCTCTAACTGAAAGCTACTTAGATATCTATATTGGAACCGAAACTGAATGAAGCTATTTAATATTTAAAATCCCCTAAAAAGATGGAAAGAGAGTTTTTAAAATCACCTTAATTCTCTATTTTAGCTCTGGAGATATGTTTAGCGTAAAATTTACGCTAACAATTGTTTTTTATCCAAAGTCCAATAAATCATATCATAAGAGTGATTTTTGTCGTGATCTCAATCATAGTCAACATTTAATCATACTCATAACTATTATGAATTACTGGCTACTCGAAAGTCCCATTATTACTGAAAGCTATTTTCAGTAGCCGTTCTCATTACTTATATGGAGAGTAGCGGACTTGAACCGCTGACATCCTGCTTGCAAAGCAGGCGCTCTACCAACTGAGCTAACCCCCCGAGTAGGATCACCGACAACTGATTGTGTCGATATTTTACTCACTCCCACCATTATACATATATTTATTTAAAATAGGCAAGGGGTGAAAGAAAAATTTTTTAAGCCGTCTACTCTCCTAATCTTATCTTCCATGGGCGTGAAGCACCCCAACTAAACTTCGTTATAGTTGGAGCTTCCAATTCGAAAAAGATTTAGGACGGTTTTATTCGTCTTCGAGGTTTCCCGTCTCATTGGCAGTTGCCTCCATAAGACAAGTCTTATTTTGGTCTTACACAGCCTCCACAGGCAGACTCTCACCTTCCGCAAGAGTTATTACTTTTCGTCCTACTAACCATATCTTCTGATTCCGAGATAGGGGGTTTTGGGCTTCCCTGAGTCTGGCGAGTACATACTTTATGCCACTGGGGCGGCCTCTTACACAGTCAGGTTGGTTGGCAACTAATTCACATATTTTAGCACAAAAAAGGAAAATGTGGACGCTGCGCGGGTTTATTTATTGGTTGGCATTCATGAAAGGCTGTATCTGCCGTCGCACGGCAGATTTTATAAGCCCCGTCCCTACCTAAAATGTTGATCTTTTTGTAGTATTTTTAGGTAGGGACTTCTGCCAAGATTCTGTTAAAACTATTAAACCCCTATTCACTGTCATTTGCTAGACTAACATGACTTATACTGTTGCTACGTTCTATAAGTTCTTTCCTTTTGCTGATTATGCTGAGAAACAGGGCTTATTCTTGGAATATTGCCAAAATCATCAGATCAAAGGAACTATATTATTATCTCTCGAGGGCATTAACGGAACTATTGCCGGAACAGCTACTAATATTGAAGCAGTAATTAAATATTTAGGCAAGGACAAACGTTTAGCTGACTTAGATGTTAAATATTCTACTGCTTCTGATCTTCCTTTTGAAAGGATAAAAATACGTTTAAAACGAGAAATTGTTACCCTGGGAATACCAGAAGTTAATCCTAATAAACAAGTGGGAAATTATGTTGAGGCTGAACAATGGAATGATTTAATTAAGGACGAAGAAACTATCGTTATTGATACGAGAAACAGTTATGAAGTAGATATTGGAACGTTTCGGGGTGCGATTAATCCTAATACCCATTCTTTTCGAGAATTTCCTGATTATGTACAGCACAATTTAGATCCTAAAAAACACAGAAAAATAGCTATGTTTTGCACTGGTGGAATACGCTGCGAGAAAGCAACATCTTTCTTATTGAAACAAGGTTTTTCTGAAGTTTATCATCTTAAAGGAGGTATTCTAAAGTATTTAGAAGAAGTTCCAGAGAGGGAAAGTTTATGGGAAGGAGAATGTTTTGTTTTTGATGAAAGAGTTGCTATTAAACATCAACTAGAAATAGGAAGCTATGAGATGTGTTTAGGTTGTGGTTATCCCATTTCAGAAACAAATAAAGCATCACATAAGTATGAAGAAGGTATTTCTTGTCCCCATTGCTATGATAGTTTAACCCAAGAAAAGATTGCTAAACAAAGAGAAAAACAGAGACAATTACTACAAAAGAAAAATATACAGTAAATATGATTCAAAATCTATCTGGTTATACCTTACCTGTCTTTGCTTGTGCATCGGCGATCGCTGCCTTATGGCACTTACAAAATAAAAATCACAGTGATACAGTTTCTCTAGATTTAATAGAACCAAAGAAAACAGTAACTATCCCTATTCAACAAGTAGCTAGAATCAAGCAAAATACTGCATTAGCTATTACGGTAAGTGTTCCAGGAGCTAATTTAGATTTGACCAGGAATACGCCAATATGGGCAATAGTTGAACTAAAAGAAAATAATGATAATAATGAGAAGGAACAAATTATAATCAAAGGAGGAGAAGGAATAGGTAAACAGATCAAGAATAATAATTACCCTGCTATTTATTCCTACGCAAATCAATTATTAAAGTGTAATTTAAAACAATATTTAAACCTAGGAGAAACTATAATTGTCACAATTATTTTACCCGAAGGAAAAAAGTTAGCAAAAAGAACATCAAACGAAGCATTTGGAATAGTGGAAGGACTCTCTTTATTGGGAACTTCTGGTATATCTCAACCCTTGAGTTCTCCCGATCAATTAGAGAGTTATCAACAAGAATTAAGAGAAAAAGCAAAACAATCTGATACCTTAGTATTTTGTATAGGAGAAAATGGGTTAAACCTTGCTAAACAAATGGGAATAAAAGAGCAAAATTCAATCAAAACTGCTAACTGGTTAGGCGCATTATTAGTAACAGCAGCTAGGGAAGAAATAGAGGATATTTTATTATTAGGTTATCATGGCAAACTGATAAAATTAGCAGGAGGAATCTTTCATACTCATCATCATTTAGCCGATGGAAGAATAGAAACATTAATAACTCATGGTGCAAAGATGGGATTGGAAACTGCCATTTTACAACAATTATTAGACTGTAAAACTACAGAAGAGGGATTACAGTTATTGATGAAAATAGATGCAGAAAATAATTATAATTGGACGGCAAGGATTTATAATTCTTTAGCAGAAACTATTGACAAAAGGAGCAGGAATTATGTTAAAAACTATATAGATTTTGATGTTAATATTGGTTCAATTCTCTTTGGACGCGATCGCCAGATTATTATGGTTAGTGAGGCAGGAAAATTGTTACAGAATAAATTAATAGTTTGAGAAATGTGTAATAAAATGATCAAAGTATAAAATAGTCTAGCTGCGCAAGTGCTGCCCCCTCCCTGACTCCTTTACTTTATATGCACGTTAAGTTTTTTTTGTCAATAGTAATTAACAAAAATTAAATATCATTGCCTTGGGAAAGGGAGAGCTTATGCTTCTCGCTTATTGATGGTCTTTCAAAAAGAGCAATCTTAAACTAATATGAATAATGCTGAATAAACCTTAACTGTAAAGTCAATTCTAGGAAATGGTAAATTCCGCCCCATTTCCTCCTCGTCATGTTTAGTCCGACGAGGTTGTTAGCGGTAAACTCAAAGATTAATGAACCAACAAATATTTGAAGAAGTACAAAAAATCGTCGTCGAACAACTTGAAGTCGAAGCAGACAAAGTGACTAAAGATGCCAACTTTGCCAATGACTTAGGGGCTGATTCTCTAGATACAGTAGAATTAGTAATGGCTCTAGAAGACAAGTTTGAGATCGAAATTCCTGACGAAGCAGCCGAAAACATTGCTACAGTCGAAGCTGCTGTTAAGTACATAGAAGAAAAACAGGCTTAGGCTTAATAATAGTATTAAGTATTTTGATCCCCCCATCCTCCCTCCTAAGTGCAATGCTGGGTAGATCCATCTTTTAATAAGGGAAAATCATGACAAATTCACAATTGAAGCGAGTAGTGGTAACGGGGTTAGGTGCAATCACCCCCATTGGCAACACCCTAACAGATTATTGGCAAGGTTTAATGAATGGAAAAAGTGGTATCGCTGAGATTACCAATTTTGACCCGTCTAAACACGCTTGTCGCATTGCTGGGGAAGTGAAAGGATTTGACCCCCAGGACTACTTAGATCGCAAGGAAGCAAAACGGATGGACCGTTTTGCTCAATTTGGTGTCTCCGCCAGTTTACAGGCATTGGCTGACTCTAAGTTAGTTATTAATGACCTTAATGCTGAACAAATTGGCGTAATCATCGGTACAGGAGTGGGGGGAATCAAAGTTCTCGAAGATCAACAAGAAGTTTATCTCAACAAAGGCCCGAGTCGTTGTAGTCCTTTTATGATTCCCATGATGATAGGCAATATGGCATCCGGTTTAACCGCCATTAATACAGGAGCGAAGGGCCCGAACACTTGTACTGTGACAGCTTGTGCTGCCGGGTCTAATGCCATCGGGGATGCCTTTCGTCTGGTACAACGGGGTTATGCGAAAGCCATGATTTGTGGTGGCACTGAGGCTTCTGTTACCCCCTTATCCTTGGCTGGTTTTGCCTCAGCTAGAGCCTTATCAACCCGTAACGATGAGCCTCAAAAGGCCAGTCGCCCGTTTGATAAAGATCGAGATGGCTTTGTTATGGGGGAAGGGTCAGGAATTTTAATTCTTGAAGAATTAGAACACGCTTTAGCACGAGGGGCAACAATTTATGGAGAGATGGTGGGTTATGCCATGACTTGTGATGCCTATCACATGACGGCACCTGTCCCAGATGGTGCCGGTGCTACCCGTGCCATGGAGTTAGCCCTCAAAGATGGGGGTATTTCTCCCGAACAAGTAACTTATATCAATGCTCACGGCACCAGTACCGCAGCTAACGATGTTACCGAAACCAAAGCCATTAAAAAGGCTTTGGGAGATCGTGCTTATGCCATTGCTGTCAGTTCCACTAAATCCATGACCGGTCATTTATTAGGGGGATCTGGAGGGATCGAAGCTGTAGCTACCCTAATGGCGATCGCTAACGATCGCATTCCCCCAACTCTTAATTTAGATAATCCTGATCCAGACTGCGATCTTGATTATGTACCTTATGAGAGTCGTCCTCTAGAGATTGATGTAGCTTTATCTAATTCCTTTGGCTTTGGTGGTCATAACGTGACTTTAGTCTTTAGAAAATATCGTTAATTACCTGTTTTTGAGCAGTGCCGTCATCAAGCAAAAACAGTCTTTTCTCCTATATCTAGCAGTATTTAGTAGAAAAGACTGTTTTTTTTTCATAGATCCCAGGCTCAAACCTAATAATTGTAAGTTTTTGATGTTTTCTAGCTTTTAGTATTTTATTGTAATACTTAATAATATGACTAGATATCGCCCTACTCTTATTTGAGCAGATGATAATCCACTTATTAGCCTAATGATAACTATACAAAAAATAGTGTTAAGTAATCCCAAAAATTAGACAAAATATCAAAGATTATCTTAAACATTCTTATCTCCTCTCCTAAATAAGCTGAATGATTCGAGAAGACAAGTTTACGTTAAAATATTAATGAGGAATTGATTGTCAAAAAAATAATCAAGAACTTGATGGCTAAAATTTGAAGCTTAAAAGCCTTAGCCTGAAAATTGTTAAGAAAAATAAAAAAATAGATTCCCTTTGATCATGGACGGAAAATGGCAAATAGGTTCTTTATTGAGTATACCGCTTTATATTGATTCTTCCTGGTTTTTTATTCTGGGATTAGTTACCCTAGTTAATTCTCAAGAAATCACTCAACTTAACCTAGTTGAGCATCTGTGGTTGGCTTGGATAGCAGGGCTAATTCTCGCTTTATTCCTCTTCATATCTGTACTTCTCCATGAATTAGGTCATAGTTTAGTGGCATTGACTCAAGGCATAAATGTTAACTCCATAACCCTCTTTTTGTTCGGGGGAGTAGCAGCGATGGAAAAAGAATCAGACAACCCCACAGAAGCATTTTGGGTAGCGAGCGCAGGTCCTTTGGTCAGTTTGGGATTATCTATTCTCTTATTTACTGTGTCCTATAGTCTTCGCTCCTCTAATAACTCAGACACTATCGGTCGTCTTCTTGTTTATATGACGGAAGATACTGCAAGAATTAATCTAGTGCTAGGGATTTTTAATTTAATTCCTGGCCTTCCTTTAGACGGAGGACAAGTTCTTAAAGCCATCGTCTGGAAAATAAAAGGCGATCGCTTTACAGGAGTTCGTTGGGCTGCGGCCAGTGGTCAATTAATCGGTTGGTTGGGTATTAGTTTCGGTTTATTGATCATCTTGCTAACAGGATCATTAAGTGGACTCTGGATAGTGTTTATCGGTTGGTTTGTCCGACGCAATGCAGAGAATTATAAGAACATTACTGAATTACAAGAAAGTCTCTTAAGCATTACCGCTAGTGAGATTATGGAACGAGAATTTAGAGTGGTTAATACTCATCTGAACTTACTTCAATTCGCTCAAAACTATCTTCTCAGTGAACTCCATGATCATATGGTTTATTTTGCCGCTTCAGAAGGCCGTTATCGAGGCTTAATTGTTGTTGAAGATTTACAAAATATCGAGCGCAGTCAGTGGGATACCGTAACCCTATGGGACGTTGTTCGTCCTTTGAATACCATTCCCTCAGTAGGGGAAAAAACCCCCTTAGTTACTGTTATTGAGAAATTAGAGGCTATTCACGAACGTTCCCTTAGCGTATTATCTCCGGCCGGTGCTGTTGCCGGAATTATCGATCGCGGAGATATTGTTAAGGCGATCGCTACCCATCATCAATTACCCATTCCTGAGACGGAAATTAAACGGATAAAAGACGAAGGCACTTATCCGAGTTATTTACAATTACCGGCGATCGCCAAAACCCTAGAGGATCTCACGAAAGCCAAAATAGAGAATAAACAGCAACTCTAACACATAGATGAGATAATGATGGAATGGGTTGATGTAGGGAAAAATGACCAAGGAGAATTCTGTATTAGCGTCTAGCTCCTCCAAAACCACCATTATTGGCATCATCAATGGTAAAGGGGGTGTAGGGAAGACAACCACTGCAGTCAATGTGGCTGCTATTTTGGCTGAAAAACAAGAGGTTTTATTGGTGGATGCCGATCCCCAAGGTTCCGCCAGTTGGTGGACTCAACGAGGTAAAAAGGGGATTGATTTTGATTTAACCGAAGAAAATAACCCTAAAATTCTCGAAAAACTGCGTAGCATAGAAGATTATGAGGTTATTGTTGTTGACACCCCTCCGGCACTACGATCCGAAGCCTTAAAATCGGCGATCGCTTGTGCTGATTATCTAGTCCTACCCACCCCCCCAGCGGCCATGGATTTAACAGCATTGATCGAAACAGTTAAAACCACGGTTATGCCCTTAAAGGTCGCTCATCGGGTATTATTAACAAAAGTAGACTCCCGCAGTTTAAAGGAAACCCTAGAGGCTCAAAACACCTTACTGGAATTGGGAATTCCTGCTTGTCATGCCTTTATCCGTCAATATAAAGCCCATGAGCGAGCGGTTTTAGACGGGGTTCCTATTACCGAATGGCGTGGCAAAAATGCCAAAGAAGCACAAGCCGATTATCGTCGAGTTGTAGAAGAATTACAACGGGATTGGACTTAATTATGACTAAAAAAAGCTTATCAGATTTATTACGAGAAGAAGCAAAAAGCCCTTCAGAAACTATTACTGAAACAACACAAATTTCCACAGTTCCAACTAATCGCAGTCGGATGACTAAAGCACAGTTAGATGAACTAATTACTCAACTCAACCAAGCTTTACAAGAAGAGAAAAAAAAATTTGATAGCTTAAACAATCAAGTTAAAACCTTAGAAACTGAAATTAAAGACGAGAGAGAATTGAGTCGTCGTCTCCAAAATGAACTACAAGCAGCAGAGAACTATCAATCTCAATTAAACGAACAAAAACAATTAGTTGAGAAACTTTACACCCAACTGCAACAAAAAGAAGAATTAGCAGTGGAATTAGCAGAAAAAAATGAACTCATTGCTAGTTTACAAGCTAAATTACAACAAGAACCATTACCTCTGGTATCCACTGATTCACCCCCCGAATTGGTGGTACAAGAAACAGCTTTAACCCGTCAAGCAAAGGAGTTAGAACCCTTTACTGCACCAGTTGTAACCAGCAAACCATTGACCAATGACGATATTGGTTGGTTCGATTAATTATCCATCATCCATTACCCATTATCCATTCACCTATGTCTGATTCTTCTACTTCAAATGTTAACGAACAAAGCAGCAAAACCCGTCAATTATTAGGGATGAAAGGGGCTAGTGCTGGAGAAACTTCTATATGGAAGTTACGCCTACAGTTAATGAAACCCATTACTTGGATACCTTTAATCTGGGGTGTGGTTTGTGGGGCAGCCTCATCAGGAAATTATACCTGGACCCTAGAAAACTTTTTGATGGCCGCTGCTTGTATGTTGTTGTCAGGTCCGTTGATGGCCGGATACACCCAAACCATCAATGATTTTTATGATCGCGAAATTGATGCTATTAATGAACCCTATCGTCCCATTCCCTCTGGGGCTATTTCTGTTCCCCAAGTGGTGACACAAATTTTGGTGTTATTGGGTTTGGGACTAGCTTTAAGTTTTGGCCTAGATCGATGGGTTGGCCACGAGTTCCCCATTATGTTGTGTTTAACCATCGGAGGGGCATTTCTCGCCTACATTTATTCAGCCCCACCTCTAAAGTTAAAACAAAATGGTTGGTTAGGAAATTATGCTTTAGGGGCAAGTTATATTGCTTTACCCTGGTGGGCTGGCCATGCTTTATTTGGACAGTTAAACTGGACTATTGTTATTTTGACCCTCTTTTATAGCCTGGCCGGTTTAGGTATTGCTGTGGTTAATGATTTTAAGAGTGTGGAAGGCGATCGCCAATTGGGTTTAAAATCCCTACCTGTGATGTTTGGGGTTAACACCGCAGCTTGGCTGTGTGTGATTATGATCGATGTGTTTCAAGCTGGTATTGGGGCTTATTTAATTTACATCCATCAAAATCTCTATGCTACTATGGTGCTGTTATTAGTAATTCCTCAAATCACCTTTCAGGATATGTATTTCTTGCGTAATCCCTTAGAAAACGATGTAAAATACCAAGCCAGCGCACAACCCTTTTTAGTTTTGGGGATGTTAGTGGCTGGATTAGCTTTAGGCCATGCTGGTGTATAACCTAAGTTTGGGAGGTTTGGGAAGAATCAAGATACAGCAAATTTTCTGTCTTCCCCCTTCCAACCTTTGCCTCAAGTAAAGTTAAAGTTAACGACGAATGCCAAGACGTTCAATCAAGGCTTGATAACGATTGGTATCTTTGCCCTTGATATAAGCCAATAACCGACGACGGCGACCAATCATTTTTAGGAGTCCTCTACGGGAAGCATGATCCTTGGGATTTTGCTTAAGATGATCGGTCAATTGGGTAATGCGCTTAGTTAAAATAGCGACTTGTAAATCAGCCGAACCGGTGTCGGTTTCGTGAACCTGATATTCACTAATCAGAGTTTGTTTTTCGTTAGCGGTTAAACTCATAAAAATAATCAAATAAATACTCCAACCTCTCATTATATCATTTATTTTGGGATTTAACTAAAAATTCTACTCCCAATTATTAATATCTAATGAAACCTGAGAAAAATTAGTGTATAACTGAATCTGGCAGTCTACACTAGAGAAAGATTGACCCATGGCAAGTCCAGATGAGCGTCTGCATTAACCCCCAATGTTCTAACCCTGAAAACCAGGATACTTCCTTATTTTGTCAAAGCTGTGGCTCTGAGTTACTGCTTGATGGACGTTATCGTGTTCTTAAAGAACTAGGCGGTGGCGGTTTCGGTAAAACCTACGAGGTACTGGATAGTAATCCCCAAAAATCCCAAACAAATCAACCAATCTATAAGGTTCTTAAAGTTCTTCTCCATAATCACCCTAAGTATGTTGAACTGTTTGAGAGAGAAGTTAATGTTTTGAGTCGTCTGAAACATCCAGGGATTCCCAAAGTTGAACCAGATGCCCATTTCACATTTTTCGTGAAAAATAGTGATAAGCCCCTGTATTGTTTGGTAATGGAAAAAATAGAGGGGCTAAATTTGAGCCAGTATATTGCTCAGCGAGGTAAGTGTATTTCCCAAAAGATGGCCATTCAGTGGTTAATGCAGCTATTAAGAATTTTAGAAGAGATTCATCATCATAACTTTTTTCATCGTGACATTAAGCCTTCCAATATTATGTTGCGTTCTACGGGACAATTAGTTTTAATCGATTTTGGCACCGCTCGAGAGGTAACAGAGACTTAGGTTGAGTCGAGGGAAGCTATTACGCTTCGCCCCTCTCATTTAGATCCGGACGTGCGACTTTCACCGCATCCGGCTCCCGACAAACTAGACTTTTTCAGTCTTGCCCATGTGGATGTGCTGGTGACAGCTATGGTGGACTGCCATTAAATTTTTTGGTTTCCAGTTATCGTGGTTTCCATCTATGTGATGGAGGTGTACCCTCTCATCATCTGTAAACTTCAGTCCACAATATCCACATGAATGGTCTTGTCTTTTCAGACATTTAGAGGTTGCTCCGTCGTAGAGTTTGCTGTTACGCTTACTCCAGTAAACCGTGTCCCCATCGTATGGAGACTTGTTACTTTTGACGTTGACGTGACGATTCTTACTGTAAGGTACTGCTGGAAAAGCCTTCTTGATAAGTTCTGTTGCCGTATATCGGTTCAGTTTCTTTTCTTTGTTGAAGACTTTGAATGCTCTGTGTACAGTTCCCCAAAGGGAGAAGCGAGAGCCGTCCATTTTACAATACCTATGGTAGTTTCGCCATCCTCTGACTAGGGGGGCTAACTTAGTAGCTTTAATCCTAGCCCCATAATTCGAGCAGTTGACGATATCCTTAACTTTCTGACGGAATGCTTTGTAATTGTCCTCTGATGGGACGCAACTAAATTTCCCGTTGGTTTGTACTTTAAAGTGCCAACCTAGAAAATCAAATCCATCTGTCGCTTTGACAAGCTTGGTCTTTCTTTCGCTTACTTTCAGTCCTCTGGTTGCTAAAAATTCCGGTATATCCTTAAGTATCTTGTTTTCATCGTCTTTTGATTTTAAAATGAGAACCATATCATCCGCATAACGGATGGAGTTATGAAGATTCTCTATACCATCTAGAGCGATGTTAGCTAGTAGAGGACTCACCACCCCCCCTTGGGGGGTTCCTTGTTCTGGAAATTCTGGGTTGACACCTGCTTTTAGGCATCTCCATATCCCATTCTTAATTGTCTGGGGGGCTATTACCCTTTCCATAATTGAGATGTGGTTAATCCTGTCAAAACACTTTTCTATGTCTAACTCAAGTATTCTTTTGTTTACTCCGTTACATCTGGAGTTTAGGTTGTTAAATAGAATCTTTTGAGCGTCATGTGCCGAGCGTCCAGGTCTAAACCCGTAGCTTCTGGCGTGAAATAGTGCTTCATGTGCAGGTTCTAGGGCGTATTTAACGAGGCATTGCCATGCTCTGTCTGCCATAGTTGGAACCTTGAGCATTCGGGTGGTTCCATCTTTCTTGGGGATGGGGATTTCTCTTAGCTTGGAGTGTTTCCATTCGTTTGCTGTGAGCAACCTTTCTGCCAAGGCGAACCGTTGTTTGAAGTTGAGGGATTTGACTCCATCTATTCCTGCGGTTTTCTTACCAGTGTTTAGCTGTGATACTTGTCGGACTGCGAGTAGTCTAGCTGCAAAGGACTTCAGAATAAGTTTCTGTAAGTTCCTAGTGCAGCTTAGCAAAAATAATCTACCAGTCACTTATGATATTTAAAGCCCTTAAATTTCCAAACGAACGGCTTAGCAAAATGTTGATTAAAGTAATCAATAAAATTGAGAATTTTTTGGGATAGTTCTTTAGTTGAACGGACAGTAATTCTTTTGAGTAAACGCCGGACTAAGATCGAAAACCAACACTCAATTTGATTAAGCCACGATGTATGTTTGGGAATATAAACAAAGCGAATTCGATGAGATTCATCTGATAAAAAATCTGCTCTGCTGTCCATAGATTGCAAAATCCCCTCCTTTCCTTTTCTCCCCAAATCAATAGTAATTCCACAGCTTTCTGCTACTAATTTGACTAAGCTTTCCGATTTATGAGTGTTGAGTTGATCTACAATAAAAATCCATTCTGCTTTTTCATCAATCTTAATCGTTCTCTGGATATGTTCAGAAAAATCTTGTTCTGTTCTTGTCGGTCCAATAGAGGGACTAACAACTTTTCCTCTTGCCACATCCCAGTTCGCAATCAAGCTTAAAGTTCCGTGTCTTTCATATTCAAATTCGATTTTTTCTACTTGTTTAGGCTTGATTCTTTTGTTCGGAAATAATCTCTCAAGACCTTGAATCCCTGTCATTTCATCTGTACTAATTAAATGAATTCCTTGTTCTAACAAAGTTTTAGCTTCTTGATGAAGTTCACAGATATATTTGACTTGCTTTTTAAATTTTAAGGGATCATCAATTTTGGCATTTAACCAGTAACGAACGAGATGTGGTTGTAATGTCGCTTCTTTTTAAAAAACGCCCCACACTACGGGGGGAAATCTTTTCGACAATTCCTCTTTTTATGGCTTCATCCGCCAACTCTGAAGGTGTCCAATGGCTCACTGGTCTGTCTGATTTTTCACATTCTTCACAAGCGATCGCTACAATCTGGACTACTTGTTCGACCGTAAAGGATTTTGTTGTTCCAGGTCTTGGGCGATCGCTTAAAATTCCTTTGATCAAGACCATTAATGCTTTCTCCGTTACCTGTTGTTCTTCGGCGGCACTCAGTTTTTCTCTCTCCTCAAACCATCGCGATCGCCACTGACGCACTTGTACTCGGTCTAATTCTAATCTTCGACTAATCGAACTATTGCTCTCTCCTGATGCTGCGGCTAAGATTAGCTTGGCTCGTCTAACAAGGCGATAGAGGTTTGTTGTCCCTCTCACTATTTGTTGGAGTACTGTTTTCTGTAGGTTGGAGAGGTTAATTGGCAATGCTTTTATCATGGACATCAACTTCGAGATTCTTCCGTTAGTTTCATTGAAACACATTGTCGTGGCTAGTCACGAAAGTTTCTGTAAAAATCTGGTGGATTACTTTCGCCAAGCTGCACTAGGGACAATAACACCCTTGCTAGTAGCAACCTCAGATAAGTGATTATCCAATGAAGCATTAAAAGCTTTGTTTTCACTTTCTTGTAATTTAGATGTCAATTCTTCCATTTGAGCTTTGAGGATTGACATCTCATCGGTTGGCTTATTATCTTTCTTTGGTTCTTCTTTCTGAGGAGGAGGCTCGGTGATAGCTGCTTCAATGGGGGCTAAAGAACCATCGACATATTCTTTCACTGAGGACTGTAAATCAGTGAGGAGTGGTTTAATTGCTGATAATACTTCTTTTAGAAACCCTTCTTTATCGAATTCCATATATAGAAAAATGCCTTAGTAGTGTAATTTCACTAAGGCAATTGTCCTAATTTAGTAAGGTCTTTATAATAATGATAAGTAAATTTAATTAATAATATATTGATACTGTGTGAGATATCGGTTACTATATAAGAGTAGTCAATCACAAAGAGGTCAAACACCATGTCCTCTTTGGGTTTTGTCAACCAACAAAAAATAGGGAGGAACAGCCAAGCTGCTCTCCCTAACTACAAATGTATCTATTTCCATTATGCTACAAAACAAAGATTTTCAACCCACTCAAGGGTTGCAACCATATGCTATGTGCGCTGATTGTCCGATGTTCTCTGACTTCCAGGACTCACGCAATCGAGGGTGGTGCAGTGCGTTTGAAAAACTGGCAAGGACTCACCATCCCCGTACCAATAGCTGCGAATTTGCCATCAAGGAGTACGAAGAACAGAACTCTATTGAAGTGGCTGTAACTCTGTGTAGCCACGAGTTAGACATTGATGACGATGGGGCTATTTTTCCCAAGGAAGAAAGGATTATTTCCTTGTTTGTAGAGGAAATTACCAAAAAAGCAGTCTATGAAGCTTTTGAAGCACATCAACACGATTTTCCTGGATTCTATATCCTTGCTTATCATCGCTGTTATCCTGATGCCGAATTCTAGGCAATGAAAAAATCGAACCCCCCCTACCACTGGGGGAATTGTAAATCAAGGGGGAATTGAAACTCTGTAACCCAATCAGCGTAAGGGATACAGAGATTTTTTTACTTAGAAGTGGACACGCTGTAACCCGCATTCTCTCGTGTCCACTTCTCAAGGATATCAAGCCCCTTACTATATAGTAGCCCCAAGAGAAGTGGACACACAGTTATAAATTTTCTCTGTAATTGGTTATGTGTACACTATATATCACTGAAACTGTCTCAAACACTGATGATATATACGTTACACCGTGTCCACTTCTTTTCATCGTGCTATATAGTAAGGGGCTTCATATCAAGTAGAAGTGGACACGGTGTTATTGGATATTTGCCCTTGTGTATTGACATTTATGATTTATATGTATAAGACCAAGATTAACGGTGTCACTTGTGAACTAAGAGAACCTATTATCAAAGACCTTCTATTTATCGGTGATAAGATTGATACTCTAGGTAAATCAAGGGTCTCCGATATTCAATCAGCATTGTTGCTATTTTCTTGTCTCTGTGTTAAATGGGGCAACAAAGATGGTACCACCATTGAGGAGTTAGAAGCGTTGCCCCTTAATGCTTTTAAGGAGTGTCACTAGTTAGAGATAATGTTTAATTTTGATGCTTCATTACATAAATCACAGTTAGAAGTGTTTAATGACCCTCAGAAATTTCAAGTTTTAGTTTGTGGTCGGAGGTTTGGTAAATCACATTTACAGGTTACAAAGCACGTTATCGATTGTTTAATGTTCCCTAAGCTAATGCCTGGATACAACGTTAAACAACAAACTATGGAAACGGCTGTACTTGTAGGTATGCCAACCTTGAAACAAGCCCGTAAGATTTTATGGAAACCACTGGTTAAAACACTGGAAAATTGCCCTTATGTTGACAAAATATCTCGTAGCGATTATACTATAAGGTTTAAAGGTAATAGACCCGATATCATACTCGCAGGCCTTAATGACAATGCTGGGGATAGAGCAAGGGGCCTTAAACTATGGCGTGTGTGCATCGATGAAGTTCAAGACGTAAGGCCTTCAGTTATTGACGCTGTAATCATACCTGCAATGGCTGACACACCCCACTCAAGAGCTTTATTTACTGGTACTCCCAAAGGTAAAAATAATCATCTATACAACCTATTTACAATGGAAAGGGATAATGATGATTGGAAGTCTTATAACTTCCCCACATGGACTAATCCTTTGATATCAAAGGATGAAGTAGAGAGAGCAAGAAAACGACTATCACCTCGTTTATTTTCCCAAGAGTTTGAAGCACAGTGGAAAGAATCCCCCGTTAAACTGCGTTGTAACGGGGGAGTATGTCAATTCTTGTAGCCTCTATCGCTGGAAAAAATGACAATGAGATTGAGGTATCAGGGCTTAATGAATTTGACCTTGATATAGTAACATCTACCTTGGAGAATGCAGAGAAAGTTACTAAGGTAGATAAAAACTTGACGGAAACTGCTAAGAAACTATACTGGAAGTCAGTAGCTAAAACTATAATTCCTGATTTATCCAATGAAGATGAGGAAACTATTAACATAGAGTACGAGTTTTTCTCATTTTCTGACGCTCTCGAAAAGCCCTCTGCTTCTCAGAATTCCAACGATGACCCTCAACAGTCTTCTTAGGATAACAATGACTGCAACAACCTATATATTTGGTACCCGTCTCAATGCAAGTAACTTCTCTGAGGCGGTTTTTACTACTCTTCATTACAGCGTCACAAAATGAGCAAGTAGGCAATTCAATCCCATCTTTTAATCGTTCTCTATAAGCTCTAGTATATTCCTTGCTAGTTTTCATAGTAAATATCTCCAATGTAATTTAGTCTATGTAACTATTATATCACAGTACATCAAAAGTGGCATCAACCCCGATGATATATACGTTACACCGTGTCCACTTCTATTCATCGTGCTATATAGTAAGGGGTTTTATATCAAGTAGAAGTGGACACGGTGTTATTGGATATTTGCCCTTGTGTATTGACTTCATAGCACTTATATGTTAATTGCCGACATCAAGGTAAAATTATTTTTCCCCGTAGATGAGGGAACCCTTGAAGCATTAGATATACCTATTGATTACTTCCTGATTGAGTACCCTGACTTATCACCAACTAAGGAGTATTATCACTTATTCAAGTCAATTAACAACACGGTAACTTATATCAAAGAATTCTCTTTAATCAAGGAGTTTAAAACGAAAGAAGAAGGTAGATACTGGTTACGATTGTTTTTTGATACTTTATCTCTCTTAGACGTACTTTATAGCGAGTTCTTTATATCTTACACCGAATAATATGGTAGAATGTTTAATTACTGGAAAATTTGATGATAGTGGGTCTTTTCCCATTGATGGAAAAGTAGTGGTGACACTAGATGCACCTTTGATTGCTACAGACATGACTGTCCATCTCCCTATCCCCCAAGAATATCCATTTACTAATGGTGAGTTTTCATTTACCCTAGAATCCTCAGACACACAGCAGATAACTTATTTCTTTGAAGTCTATAATCAGTTAGACGACTTATCTTACCCTGTTGAGGCTATCTATAGTTTTCATTCAGTAGTGCCTGTACTGACTGAGGTTAATTTCAGGGATTTAATACCCTCTCAGATTTCTACTGACCAGTTACCCTCAAACATTCGCCGTCTTCTACAACTCATTGCGTTTGACCCCAACTATAATAACCTTTTAAGATGGGGTAGACCTGCTGGTTTCTATTCTCCCTCTACTCCTTATGTTTACGGTGATATTGTAACTTATGACGGTAGTAGCTACCTTTGCATCAACGAAAATGGTGCTTTAGGCGATAATCCTTCGATTGTTGAGAATGAATACTGGCAGCCATTAGGAATTCGTGGTGAGCCGGGTACTGGTACAGGTGGTAATGACACACCGTTTTCTTTTGCAGCGTGGACATCACAAACCGATGCACCCACTAGGAATACCTTGTCTAATGCTCTCATTGACCGTAATGACCCTAGAGTTGTTGACCTCAGTGATGGTATTGACCTTGACACTTTACCCGATGATAAGTTAGTCCCTGCAAAATATTTAACTAAAATGTCGGGCTAAGTCCCACCCTATAAACGAGGGGGATACATCGAACCGCAGGTGAGTACCCCCAATGTTTTAGGGTTGGTATACAGCCCGACCAATGTATTAACGTGCTACAGCACAACCTTGCTTAAAAAGTTGTACTACCATGTTATTTTTTTATGGTAGAATGTTATCATGACTCCAACACTTAACTACTCATACCGAATTTATCCTGATAGCAAACAAGAGACAATGTTAGACGAATGGCTAGAGATTTGTCGTCGTTCCTATAACTATGCCTTGCGAGAGTTAAAAGACTGGATTGCTTCGAGAAAGTGTCCAATAGATCGGTGTTCGTTGGAGTCAGAATATATTATGGCTGCAAGCTATCCTTTCCCTGGCTATCACCAGCAACAAAACCAATTACCAAAGGCTAAAAAAGTATTTCTTGAATTAGCTAAAGTGTCAAGCCAAGTCTTACAAACTAACATAAGAAGATTACATGATGCTTGGGATTTCTTTCGTAATAGAGGTTTTGGCTTTCCGAGATTCAAAAAGTATGGACAGATGAAGTCTTTGCTGTTTCCTCAATTCAAAAGCAATCCCTTAACTGGATGGCAAATAAAATTACCAAAATTGGGAAAAGTTCAAATTAACCTTCATCGTCCAATACCTGATGGTTTTGTCATCAAGCAGATACGAGTTGTTAAGAAAGCAATGGGATGGTTTGCCGTAATTAGTATCCAGTCAGACATTAACTTACCTGAAGTTAATGCTCCTTTTGGGCATCCTTTAGGGTTAGATGTTGGGTTATCTAGTTACTTAGCTACCAGTGATAACTATGTAGAAAAAGGGCGTAAATTCTTCAAGACCGAACACCGTCGGCTGAAAGTGCTACAACGTCGGTTAAGTAGAAAACAAAAGCGTTCTAATAACTACGAGAAGGCTCGGAAAAAGGTAGAAAAGCAACACAATCATATTGCTTTCAAGCGTAAAGATTACCAATTCAAATTAGCGCATAAAGTCTGTGATATGGGAGACAGTATCTTTATGGAAGATATTGACTTTCGCACAATGGCTAAGGGCTTTCTGAGTAAGCATACTCTAGATGCAGGTTTTGGGCAATTCAGGGATATTCTGAAATATGTATGTTTGATAAGGGGCAAATATTTTGGATTAGTTGACCACCGAGGAACTAGCCAAACCTGTCCTAATTGTCGTACAGAAGTTAGGAAAACTCTTTCTGATAGAGTTCATGATTGTCCTGAATGCCACTATCGCTGTGACCGTGACGTGGCATCAGCCCAAGAAATCTGTAATCGAGGCATAGAAACTACTACTCTGGGACTCAGAGGAAAGGAAACCGTCTGTCAAGTCGAGGTGTCGGGGGTGATGAGCCTAGATAACTGGCGTAGGGGAATACCTCTGTGGGCAGAAATATCCCGTCGTGAGTCGGGAAGCCCACGCTATACTGCCTAGCAGTTAGCGTGGGAGGATGTCACCTAACTTAGTTCTTGATGATGATGTCGTTAACATCATCTATATTGATGACCAAGGTGATTTACGAAAATCATCGACCGCCCCACAAGTAGGATTATTGATTGCAAGGGCAGAAACCAGTGGTGGTTCTATATCAGGGCAAATTGAAGACTTAAGGCCGAATGTTAATATGCTGGTTCAACCACTCGTTGACAATGTCGGTTCTATAATACCGAAATCGAGTATTGTAGTATTCGGTGGTGCGGTTGCCCCTAACGGTTGGTTATTTTGTGATGGTACACCTTATGACCCTTCTACTTATCCTCAGTTATTCAGTGCCATTGGTTATGGTTTTGGTCAGGTGGGTTCATTATTTCGTGTACCTGACATGAGGGATAGAAGTCCCGTCGGCGCGGGTATCTCCTTCGATAGAGGCACTTTCGGAGGAAGTGCTACAACGAGTTTATCTGTGGATAATATGCCAGCGCATAGTCACAACGTCATTGACCCAGGACACACTCATTCTATGAATCACGGCCCGGGGCAACATTCCGCTGTTGCCTTAGACTATCATAATGCGGGTAATGGAGTTGATGCTTATGTTCCACAGTGGGGAGGGCATGCCCATACTATTTATGCAAGCGGTGTAGGGATATCATTAGAAAACACTGGCAGTGGTACGCCAGTGTCTGTTCGTAACCCTTATGTAGGGTTTGCTGAAAAAGTTTCTCCAAAATTTATGCCACTTTTGACCAAGAATTTTCTGACAAATCAATAAGTTTTAGTACATAAAAATTGTTTAAAGTATAATCAAAATTAATGAAAGGCGGTTTGATGAGTTCCCCTGTTCTATTATTAGTGAATAAGGACAAAAAAAGCGACACAAACTGCCTCAGAAGTTTAGAAAGATTGACAACTAAAAATGTAATATCAATAGATGTAATGGAGGTTTCAGGGAGTTTTGTTATCACGAGATTTAGGCTAAATCTTCGTTTAGCTTGTCCAAACTTTCCCTCAATAGCATTACGGAAGCATTCATCGGAGTGGGCTTGTTTCTTTTCTTCTTCACTGACATTTTTCGGAGGTCTTCCTAACTTCGGATCACTGATTCTTATCCCTCTTTCCTTACACCAATTTCTGTTTTCCCTAGTTCGATAAATTTTATCTACATGGACGGATTCGGGATAATAGCCAAACGTTTCTTTATACTTTTCTACTTGTTCTTTTAAATGACAAGATTCATTGAAGTTTTCCCAACTTATTTTGTCTAGAAACACATAGTTATCTACACAGCTTACTGAGAGTTTAGCTCCAAACTCTATTGGTTTTCCTGCTTTTCCCCTCACTATTGGACGAATATGCGGTTGAGTTAAACTTACAATTCTTTGAGGAACACTCTGGGTCTTATTCTCCCACATTGACTGTTGTTGTTCATAAACTTTTTTGATAGTCTCTAGACAATTTTTCTGTTTTTTACTCAGATTTTCCAGGGAAGCCCCAGCTTGAATTAAGTCTTCTATATTTCCTAAATTTTTCTTAAGGTATTTTAACTGTTTCCCGATAGCTTTTCTTCTTTCTTGATAAGATACTTTTCGTTTTTTAGCTACTTTTAAGTATTCCTTTCTAGCAATTTTTCTAGAAGTTCTCGGCTTTTTTCTCAATTTTACTCTTAATGGTTTATAAAGATTATCTATTATTCTTTCTGTCTCAATTCTGGCTTGATTTAATATGCCTAAATCCGTTGGGTATTTGATGTCTGCTGGCGCACAAGTCGCATCTAAAATTAGTTTACCTTTGTTTTTTATTTTTTCTCCTTTTTCTTGGAGACAATCCTTTTTTTTTACTTCTTTATCACTCTTGTCTATTTCTCTTTTTACTATTTTTTTATTGATTTTGTTTATCAATTCTCCATCAATTCTTTTCCTAAAATGAACTAGCATTGAAGATTCCAGTGGTGGCTCTTGTTGATAACAATTTAAACCTATAAAGTATTGTAGATAGGGATTTTCTCTAATCTGTTCTATAGTTTCTCTATCACTTGTTCCTAATTTTTCCTTAATAATTAATGTCCCTAATGCCATTCTAAATAGTTTGGCTGGCGCACCTTTTTCTGCTGAAAAAAGTTTAGCATATTCTTCCTCAAAATCATCCCAAGGTATCAACTCTGCCATGATTACCCAACGATTATTGGGGGACAATTTGCCCTCGAAAGGTAATTCAAATTTTTCTGGGGGCGGTAAAGGTTGCTCCTCTTTTCGATACATTTGTTCTTGACCAACAACTGGGAGGTGTTTCTACCAATTATAGCGGTTTGTAGCCGACAAAGCTGATCTTTTTTGCGATCGCGAATATGGGTGTAACCTTTTAAAGAATAGGGTTTTGCTTTTATTCAGCAAACCCTAACTAGAAATACCAGTTCCAATTATTAATATCTAATGAAACCTGAGAAAAATTAGTGTATAACTGAATTTGGCAGTCTAAACTAGAGAAAGATTGACCCATGGCAAGTCCATATGAGCGTCTGCATTAACCCCCAATGTTCTAACCCTGAAAACCAGGATACTTCCTTATTTTGTCAAAGCTGTGGCTCTGAGTTACTGCTTGATGGACGTTATCGTGTTCTTAAAGAACTAGGCGGTGGCGGTTTCGGTAAAACCTACGAGGTACTGGATAGTAATCCCCAAAAATCCCAAACAAATCAACCAATCTATAAAGTTCTTAAAGTCCTTCTCCATAATCACCCTAAGTATGTTGAACTGTTTGAGAGAGAAGTTAATGTTTTGAGTCGTCTTAAGCATCCAGGGATTCCCAAAGTTGAACCAGATGCTCATTTCACATTTTTTGTGAAAAATAGTGATAAGCCCCTGTATTGTTTGGTAATGGAAAAAATAGAGGGGCTAAATTTGAGTCAGTATATTTCTCAGCAAGGTAAGTGTATTTCGCAAAAGATGGCTATTCAGTGGTTAATGCAGCTATTAAGAATTTTAGAAGAGATTCATCATCATAACTTTTTTCATCGTGACATTAAGCCTTCCAATATCATGCTGCGTTCTACGGGACAATTGGTTTTAATCGATTTTGGCACCGCTCGGGAGGTAACGGAGACTTATTTATCAAAACAATCAAGTGGAGGGGTTACAGGGCTATTTTCAGCGGGCTATAGCCCCATTGAACAGTTGAATGGTCAGGCAGTTCCCCAGTCAGATTTTTTTGCTTTGGGACGGACTCTTGTTTATTTGTTAACGGGAAAACATCCCAGTGAGTTGTACGATTCCCATGTTGATCGGTTAAATTGGCGAGAGGGGGTTCCGAACCTATCCCCTGAGTTTGGTGATGTAGTTGATCAAATTATGGCGCGTTTGCCAAATCAACGTCCTTCCTCGGCTCAAGTCGTTCTCAATCAGTTAGAGAATGTTTATCATAACTTGTATGGATCAGATAGCTTTTTGGATACTTTTAGCGTTAATTTAGACAGTGAAAATACAGATGATATGCCGACTCGTATAGCCCCCCCCAATAACCCTTTACCATTACCCCCTAAACCTAAATCTTTTGCCTTCAGTGGAACCCAGCCGGCTATTGATCCTAATTTTGTTGAAAAGTGCCAAACCGAATTGGCTGATTTAATTGGGCCGATGGCTTCTTTAATCTGTCAAAAAACAGTTAAGAAAAACCCGAGTATTTCTCCAACGGATCTTGTTAAGGCACTGGCTAGCAAAATTCCCGATCCTCAGAAAGCAGAAGATTTTAAACAAAAATTATTAAGTTAGTTCTTTATCAATGCTATGTTAACATCGACAGATTTTACGGGTTTAATTAATCGACGTTTTTTTAATAACTTTTTACCTATTCCTGCCACGAATCAGATTTTATTAGGAGGTAAAGCCCCTGATTTTACCTTGCCAGATATTACTAACAATGGAACAGTTAGATTAGGGGATTATTTCCCAGAAAAACCAGTGATTTTAGCTTTCACCCGTATCTTTACGGAAAAGCAATATTGTCCCTTTTGTTATCCTCATATTCTTAGTCTCAACAAGTATTATGAAAGATTTGTTGAGCGTGGTGTAGAGGTTTTAATGATTACCAGTACCGATGCAAAACAAAGTGAAATTGTAGTCAGAGATTTAGGCTTAAAAATGCCTTTATTGAGTAACCCAAATTGTCGGGTATTTAGAATGTATCATACAGGACAGGCTTTGGGCGCACCGCTTCCGGCACAGTTTATATTAGATAAGACTGGAAAAGTACAGTATAAGCATTTATTTTCTTTCATAGACCATAATGCTAGTGTTGATCAATTATTGCTAAAAATTTCGTAAATAGAAGGTGGGCAAATAAGCAGTTCTAATGCTTTCTTTATGTTATGCAAATTGCCCACCCTACGGGGGAAAAAATAGCGATCGCATTGTTCTAAATTGTTTTATTTATTCTCTAACTGACGACTTAATAAAGACATAGAGTAACAAAATACCCAATAAATAGCGGCTACAAAAATATAAACCTCTCCATAACGACCAATAAATTTAGGGTTAGCTAAAATAGATTGAGACATCCCTAATAAGTCAACTAATCCTACAATAGCCAGTAAAGAAGTATCTTTAAATAGACTAATAAATTGACCAACAATGGCAGGAATAACCACTCTTAATGCTTGGGGTAACACTACGAAAATTAGGACGAAAAAACCATTCAATCCTAATGCTTTCGCTGCTTCTGTTTGTCCTTTAGGAACTGATTGTAAACCTCCTCTAACATTTTCTGCTAAGTAGGCAGCACTAAATAATGTGAATCCGGCAATGGCTCGAATCACTCGTTGAATTCGCATATCTTGAGGTAAAATTAAGGGTAACATTACCTGTGCCATAAAAAGAATACCTATTAAAGGTAAGCCTCTAATTAATTCGATATAGGCAATAGATAACCAGCGAATTACGGGTAATTCACTCTGTCTTCCCAGTGCCAATAATACTCCAAAAGGAAAGGATAAAATAATACTAATAATAGCTACAAAAAGAGTTAATATTAAACCACTAAAATCATCTAATCTAACAGGACGTAAAAAGAAAGCTCCTTGTAATAGTCCTAATAAAAGAAAAAATGTTAATACCCAAATTAATGATAACCAATTACTAAAAGTAGGTAATTTTTTACTGGTTTGCTGACCGATTAAAGCAAAAATAACGAGTAATAACAAAATACCTAATAATTTAGCACTAGAAACTAAACTAACAGGGATAGATAATAATGTTATGAAAACAGTAATTGAACCTAAAATAAATAAGTTGATTGGCTTGAATAAATTAGAATAATATTTTATAGTACCCCAAGAAAATCCAATCAAACTAAAAATAATAGCTAAACTTGTCCAAGCTCTCCACAACAAACTAACAGGATATTGCCCAACAAAAAATAAGCGTAAATTATCCCCTATAACGCCCCATTGTGCCTGAAATATTGCCCAAGAAATTAAACCAGAACCCACCCAAAAAATGAAACTTAGACTAACTAAAGTCAGAAGACTATTAAACCAGTTACTAAAAAGATTTTTTTTAATCCAATTTATAGGAATATGATGATTAGAAAAGACAAGAGACATAATGATATTTTAAGTGATTTAATTTACTAAATATAATCTAAAATTTAGTAAAAATCAAGGTATAATCGATAATGTTTGATAAAATTAAATCTTAGACTGGTAAAAACTGCATCAAAGTATGACATATTATAGTTATCAGTTTATTAAATAATAAAATAATGCTATATTTTTTTCGTCAGATATTACGCAATGAGTGGTATTTTGTTTTGTTAATGGGTTTACTGAGTAGGGGAATTATCATTATTACAATGATGGGGATAACCCCGTTGCTGCATATAGGAGCAGATAATAATGGAGTTAATTTTGGATGGGAAGTGTTTTCTGCTTGGGATAGTGGTTTATATCAACAAATTGCAATAAATAGTTATGATACTTCAGATACTGAACCGGGTTCTAATGTTGCATTTTTCCCCTTATTTCCTTTGTTAATTAGACTAGGTACAGTAGTTGGATTTCCTTCTAATCTTGTAGGAATTATCATTAATAATACAGCATTTATTGTGACTCTTTTTGTTGTTTATATATGGGTTAAAAAGACCAATGATGACGTAGCTGCCCGTTGGGTAGTTGCTATTTTAGCTTGGTGTCCCTTGTCTATTTTTGGCACAGTTATTTATACAGAAGGAGTATTTTTATTATTTAGTAGTTTAGCATTATTTAGCTTTGAAAACAAACAATATACTCAAACAATTATCTGGGGAATATTAGCAACAGCTACTCGAATTACAGGACTAGCTTTAATACCTACTTTTTTGTTTATTGCCTGGCGTAAAAAGTTATCTTTCATGGCTTATTTTACAGCTTTTGCTAGTGGTGGAGGAACTTTTTTATATAGTTTTTACTGTTGGTTTTACTTTAATGATCCAATCGCTTTTATTACAGTACAGCATACAGAATGGCAACGAAAACGTGGAATTGATTGGGAAGGATGGGGGAGAATGTTAGCAGAAATTACTATTGGGGGAAAAAATTGGGCAGCAGGAAGCCTTGTTGATGTTTGGCATCCCCTTTTATTCATTTTAATTATAGTTATAGCTTACGGATTATGGTGTTATCGAACTTTTATTCCTAAAGTTTATTTTGATTATAGTTTATGTAGTTTATTCTTTTTATTATGGCTTTTAAGCGGAGATTCCTTACTAAATACCCTATCTGTTTTAGGGGGACTGGTATTATTATTGTGTTCTCGTAAAAGATTAAGTTTAGTAGTCTATATTTATGGGTTATTTGCGTTAGGATTATTATTATCTTCTGGGGGAACAATTTCCTTAAATCGTTTAGCTTATGGGATTATTTCTTTGTCTATTGCTTTAGGAGTAACTGTGTCGCGATCGCCCCGTTGGGGTTATTTTGTTCTAGGATTTTTTAGTTTATTATTGATTACCTTTTCCCTACGGTTTGCTCAAAATCAATGGGTAGCAATATTACCTTGAAATTGGTGCAATTAATAAATTGCACCAAAAATTAATCAACAACTAAACTTTCTGGGAGATCACAGCATAAAAAGGATCAGCACCCATCATCCCTAGCATTTGTAAAAAACTAGGTAAAGTAGAGACATTCATGACTACTTCAGGTTTACTAAACCCGGAAATTGACCTAAAATAGTTCTTAACGAATTGAATTCTTACAGCATCTGTACCATCACGCCAAGCAGAAATGGCTTTTTGATAGAACATTCGATTAGAAAAACTAACAATAACAATACCCCCAGGTTTGAGAATACGATGAATTTCCGAAAAAATAGCTTCAGGGTACTGTAAATATTGAACAGAAACAGCAATCAAAACAGCATCAAAGTCATTATCTTCTAAGGGTAATTTAGGATTTTCATTGAGATTCTGCACAAAATAATGATCAAGACGAGGATTTTTAGCTAACTCTTCTTGGTTCATTCCATGACCTTCTATATGGTCAAATTCTACCTCATCAGGAAGATGAGACACCCAACTACTCATTAAATCTAAAATGCGTGTTTGGGGTTGTAAACGTTCTTGATAAAGATTGCTTAATTGATCGATAAACCCCTGATCAACATGGGTTACAAAACGGGGATAATTATAAAATTCTTGATCGTTGCCGGGATCGAGTTTTTCTCTTTGATGGGGACTTAATAACATGAAATAAATTTATAGTATCTACATCAATAATACACAGTAAGTGACATCCTCCCAACCCTGACCGCTTAGGCGGTACAGGGTTGGCTTCCTCATATCTTTACGAGGCTTTCCTGCTTCTACGGGAGGCTCTAGATGACTTTTTACGGACATCCCCGATAACCTCGTCCTCCACAGGCAGCTTGACCCCCAGTCCGAGGGCTGCAAGTCCACGTTGCTCGACTATCATAGCAGCAGCAACGTCCCTATCAGTTACAAAACCACAATTAGAACATTCATGTACTCGTTGAGACAAGTCTTTTTTACCCGTCACTACCCCACAATTAGGACAAGTTTGACTGGTAAAATTAGCATCAACTTTCTCAAAGTAAACATTTCTTTTCCAAGCAACGTGGCTTAATATTTCCAGAAAACTCCCGAAACCAGCATCAAGAGTATGCTTACCCAACATTCCTCTCGACATGGCTTTTAAGTTTAAATCTTCGGCAAAAATGATATTTGCTTGGTCACAAAGATGATGGGCTACCTGATAATGAAAATTCTTACGAGTGTTATAAATATGTTCATGTAATCTAGCTACTTTTTCACGAGCTTTATGCCAGTTTTTAGACCCTTTTTGTTTCTTAGATAATCTTCGTTGCAGCCATTGAAGCTTGCTTTGAAGTTCTACAAAAAACCTTGGCCTAGCTATTAACTCTTGCTGTGAGGTAGCAATAAATTTTTCAAGCCCTAGATCAATCCCCAAGGATTTACCTTGAGGTTGAGGAGATGGAATTTTAACATCTGACTGAATACAGATAACAGCATACCAACCAGACGCTTTTTTAACTATTTGAACTTGTTTGACAACAAAACCATCAGGAATAGGTCTATGTAAGTTGATCCTTACGCTACCTATTTTTGGCAGTTTTATCTGATAGCCAGTTATAGGGTTTTCCTTAAACTGAGGAAAGTTGATTGAACGGTACTGACCATATTTTTTAAACCTTGGAAACCCGAAACTTTTTTTCCAGAAAAAGTTAAACGCTTTGTCCAGACGACCCATAACCTCTTGCAACACTTGAGACTGAACTCGTTTAAGTGAGGGATATTCTTTTTTTGCTTGTGTTAAAGCTTTTTTCTGTTTATAGTAGTCAGGAAAAGGCAGGTCAGTAGGAATAATATACTCAGAGTGAAGACTGCAAGCATTAACCTTACACTTACGAGAATTTATCCATTCTTTTCTTTCTCTCAAGGCATAATTATAGACACCTCGACAGATTTCTAGCCAGTTAAGTAATTCTTTTTCTTGACTGGCATCAGGATAAATTCGGTAGCAATAATTAAGGTTTAACACTTTTGCTATCTGAACAACATAAACTTATCATATAGTATTTAGGTAAAAATTGCAAATCCCTAGCAAATAATTGTTTGTCAACTTTCGGGGGATCGAACCCCTCAGTTGACCTCCGACCCTGCCGACTTTAAAAGTCGGCAGGAAAGCGGAGATGCATTCCGCACCGCTATTCATCCCACGCTGATTTGTGTTTTTTTTTGGGAAAATACAGCGTGGGATGAATGGCGGTTAAGCTAAATTTTCTACTTTACTCAATATTGATTAAAGGTTCTCCTAATAAACTTAAATTGAGAACATGACCCCCTGTGACTAAATAAGTGGTATCTACTATCGTTCCCAGTTGACGGGTTAAATGTCCTAAGCGATCGCGGAAAAGTCTTCCCAAAGGATAAGCTGGAACCACCCCCCAACCTGTTTCCTCGGCCACAAAGATGAGGTCTACTGAAGCTTTTTGCACAGTGGTTAATAACTGTGAGGCGATCGCTTGCCAACTCTCCTCATCTTGCTCCAACTCATTGGCAACCCAAGTTCCCAAAGAATCAACCAATAAACAACTTGGAGGTTTTGCCTGTTCAATGGTTATGGAGAGATCATGGGGAACCGATAAAGTTTGCCAATGAGAAGGACGACGGAGAAGGTGTTTTTCAATACGCTGTTGCCACTCAGGATCATCGGGGTTTTCTTGGGCCGTGGCCACATAAATCACTGGTTTACTAACTTTGTTTGCCAAAGTCTCGGCCCATTCACTTTTACCCGAACGACTAGGCCCCGTCACAAGAATATGTTTAGGCATTAACAATTAACAATTAATTAATTCAATGTTGAACTTTTGTAGGGGAATAATAGTATTATGCCCATTATCCCATTAGTTAAGCATTACCACGACGTTGATGATCTTGGATAAAAGACTCAACTAGACTAACATCTTCTTTAGAGCCAATAACCAAAGGACTTCTAGCATGGAGTTTATCGGGAACAACATCTAATATGGGTTTAACTCCGTCACTCGCTTTCCCTCCTGCTTGTTCCATCAAAAAGGCTAAGGGAGCAGTTTCATATAATAAGCGTAATTTTCCTTCGGGTTTTTTGACGGTTCCAGGGTATAAAAATACGCCCCCTTGCATCAAAATCCGGTGAATATCTCCCACCAATGCCCCACTGTAGCGCGCGGTATAACCTTCATGACGATGAACATAACGGGTATAGTCTCTAATAGCTTCATCCCACTGCCAGAAGTTTCCTTCGTTGGTACTATAAACGGGACCATGATCGGGAATTTGTATATTTTCTTGCGCTAAAATAAACTCTCCTAAACTGGGGTCAAGAATAAAAGAATGAACCCCATGACCGATAGTATAGACCAACATAGTAGAAGGTCCATAAACAATATAACCTGCGGCCAGTTGTCCCCTTCCATCTTGTAATAAATCAGTTGCTTCCCCGTCTAAGTCTTCCCCACTTTGTTGACGAATGGCAAAGATTGATCCCACATTCAAGTTAATATCCACATTGGATGAACCATCGATGGGGTCATAAAGTAATGTATAACGACCAATAGGGCAATTTTCAGGAATATAATAGGGTTTGTCCATCTCCTCAGAAGCCAAACGACAAACTAACCCACTTTGTTTAAATACAGAAATAAAAACATCATTGGCATATACATCCATCTTTTTGACGGACTCTCCCTGCACATTGGTTTCTCCTGTAAATCCTAAAACATCCGCCATCAAACCAGCCTGACTGAGACGGCGGGAAATCAGTTTGCCAGCTAAGGCAATACGATTCATAATAGCACTGAGATCCTGGGCTTCGGGGGAAAAACTTTGAAGTTGTTGCAAAACGTGCCGTGAAAGAGTAGTACATTCACGATCAAGGCTCTGTTCAGGAATTACAGGAATTTGTACACTTGTCATAATAAAAGTCAAAAATTTACACGATTAATAGGCGAACTTACTGAGGCTACTACTAATCTAAATCAAGGATAGGGAGATGCCCTGATAACTTTAGATGAATTTCAGGTTACGATTATTCTTGATCAACAGTAAAAAATTTATCAGTTATTAGTTATTAGTTATTAATTCTGTTGACACTCCATGCCCTAAAAGTACGTCGATTCTTAAGAGACGTAAATCCCTAAAAAGTTAGCCAACAACCCACGCTTACACTCGCTCAAACATGAATAAAACAATTATCATTACTTTAACCAGTATTACTACCCTTAGCGTCGGAGTCTTGTTTCCCGTTAATGCTTTTGACATTCGTAATATAGACGGTACTGATAATAATATTAGCAATCCTAGCTATGGATCAGCCGGCAGTGATTTAATTCGTCTTTCAGAGTTTGACTATGAAGATGGCTTTTCTGAACCCAGAGGAGGAGATCCCAGTGTTTTACCGAGTCCTCGTGCTATTAGTAACGCCGTTTCTGCTCAAACTTTCTCTATCCCCAATGCAAAAGGAGTAAGCGACTGGGTTTGGCAGTGGGGACAGTTTCTTGATCATGATCTCAGTTTAAGTCCCAGTGGCACAGAATCATTTAACATTCCAGTACCACAAGGAGATGAGTTTTTTGACCCCTTCAATACAGGTACGGCAGAAATTAGCTTGAATCGCTCAGAGTCTAATACCGATGGTTCTGGGGTTCGTCAACAGTTTAACGAAATTACTGCCTATATTGATGCTTCTAATATTTATGCTTCTGAGTCCACCCGTACTAATTTCCTGCGTAGTAATGACGGTACAGGAAAACTCCGTGCAACAACAGCAGACAATGGGGAAAAGTTGTTGATCAAAAATACAGACAATTTGGAAAATGAAACGGGAGGCAGTCCCAACAGTGAAGATTTTTTTGTGTCTGGAGATGTAAGGGCCAATGAACAAGTGGGACTTTTGACCGCTCATACTCTATTTATGCGAGAACATAATCGCCTCGCTGATGAGCTTAAAACCCGTCTTGATAATGGAGAAACTGCTTTAGTCAATAAACGAGATGCAGCGATCGCCGATACGAATAATAATGTTAATGATGAAGGAGATTTTATCTTTGAAGCAGCTCGTAAAGTTGTTGGCGCACAAATGCAAGTTATTACTTATGAGGAATGGTTACCGATTGTTTTAGGGAAAAATCCCTTAGTAAACTACAGTGGTTATAATGATACAGTCAATGCAGGAATTGCCAACGAATTTTCTACAGCGGCCTTCCGTTTTGGTCATACCATGTTATCTCCTAACCTCAATCGGGTTGATAATAATAACAATATTGTCGCTTCTTTATCGTTGTAAGAAAGTTTCTTTGATCCCGATGAAGTACAACAAAATGGTGTCGATACTATCTTAAAAGGTTTGGCCTTTCAAAAAGCTCAAGAAGTCGATACCTTTTTAGTAGATGATGTGCGTAACTTCCTATTTGGAGCACCTGGAGCCGGAGGATTTGATTTAGCTTCCCTTAATTTACAACGGGGTCGAGATCATGGTATTCCTGATATTAATACTGTTCGTCGGGCTTTGGGACTAAGCGGTTATAGTACCTTTTTGGAGCTTACTGGAGGTGATGAAGATTTAGCCAATGCCCTTGCTAGTATTTATAGTGACATTGATGAGGTGGATCTATGGATTGCTGGTTTAGCAGAGCAGAAAGTTAATGGGGGTTTATTAGGAGAAACCTTTAGCAGTATTTTAATTGATCAATTCAGTCGCAGTCGAGATGGCGATCGCTTTTTCTATCTTAACGAACTTGCTCACCTAAATATTTTAGATCCGACTTTGGAAACCCTTACCCTTTCTGAAATTATTCGTCACAATAGTACCATCGATAATATTCAAGATAATGCTTTTTTAGTGTCTTCCGTTCCTGAAGCTGATAATAAGTTAGGATTATTGACATTTTTTCTATTGAGTGTAATCGGCTCTCATTTGAGGTCTAAAAATAGAAAATAATGGAACTCAGGTTATTAAGGTTAGGTCATTTACAGACTGTCATAACCTTAATAAAAATATTTTTATGGTTAAAATATAGCAGTAGACAGGCTAGTTAGGACACATAAATTATATTTTAAGGGAACAGGGAACAGGCAACAGAAAAATGTCCTGCGGAGCCTTGGGGACTGCTATATTAGGGTTTGCTGAAAAAGTTTCTCCAAAATTTATGCCACTTTTGACCAAGAATTTTCTGACAAATCAATAAGTTTTAGTACACAAAAATTGTTTAAAGTATAATCAAAATTAATGAAAGGCGGTTTGATGAGTTCCCCTGTTCTATTATTAGTAAATAAGGACAAAAAAAGCGACAAAAACTGCCTCAGAAGTTTAGAAAGATTGACAACTAAAAATGTAATAGCAATAGATGTAATGGAGGTTTCAGGGAGTTTTGTCATCACGAGATTTAGGCTAAATCTTCGTTTAGCTTGTCCAAACTTTCCCTCAATAGCATTACGGAAGCATTCATCGGAGTGGGCTTCTTTCTTTTCTTCTTCACTGACATTTTTCGGAGGTCTTCCTAACTTCGGACCACTGATTCTTATCCCTCTTTCCTTACACCAATTTCTGTTTTCCCTAGTTCGATAAATTTTATCTACATGGACGGATTCGGGATAATAGCCAAACGTTTCTTTATACTTTTCTACTTGTTCTTTTAAATGATAAGATTCATTGAAGTTTTCCCAACTTATTTTGTCTAGAAACATATAGTTATCTACACAGCTTACTGAGAGTTTAGCTCCAAACTCTATTGGTTTTCCTGCTTTTCCCCTCACTATTGGACGAATATGCGGTTGAGTTAAACTTACAATTCTTTGAGGAACACTCTGGGTCTTATTCTCCCACATTGACTGTTGTTGTTCATAAACTTTTTTGATAGTCTCTAGACAATTTTTCTGTCTTTTACTCAGATTTTCCAGGGAAGCCCCAGCTTGAATTAAGTCTTCTATATTTCCTAAATTTTTCTTAAGGTATTTTAACTGTTTCCCGATAGCTTTTCTTCTTTCTTGATAAGATAATTTTCGTTTTTTAGCTACTTTTAAGTATTCCTTTCTAGCAATTTTTCTAGAAGTTCTCGGCTTTTTTCTCAATTTTACTCTTAATGGTTTATAAAGATTATCTATTATTCTTTCTGTCTCAATTCTGGCTTGATTTAATATGCCTAAATCCGTTGGGTATTTGATGTCTGCTAGCGCACAAGTCGCATCTAAAATTAGTTTACCTTTATTTTTTATTTTTTCTCCTTTTTCTTGGAGACAATCCTTTTTTTTTACTTCTTTGTCACTCTTGTCTATTTCTCTTTTTACTATTTTTTTATTGATTTTGTTTATCAATTCTCTATCAATTCTTTTCCTAAAATGAACTAGCATTGAAGATTCCAGTGGTTGCTCTTGTTGATAACAATTTAAACCTATAAAGTATTGTAGATAGGGATTTTCTCTAATCTGTTCTATAGTTTCTCTATCACTTGTTCCTAATTTTTCCTTAATAATTAATGTCCCTAATGCCATTCTAAATAGTTTGGCTGGCGCACCTTTTTCTGCTGAAAAAAGTTTAGCATATTCTTCCTCAAAATCATCCCAAGGTATCAACTCTGCCATGATTACCCAACGATTATTGGGGGACAATTTGCCCTCGAAAGGTAATTCAAATTTTTCTGGGGGCGGTAAAGGTTGCTCCTCTTTTCGATACATTTGTTCTTGACCAACAACTGGGAGGTGTTTCTACCAATTATAGCGGTTTGTAGCCGACAAAGCTGATCTTTTTTGCGATCGCGAATATGGGTGTAACCTTTTAAAGAATAGGGTTTTGCTTTTATTCAGCAAACCCTAATTATGGACGTATTTGCTTGCTTAACCGAGTGGTAGAGTCTTCTGATCGTCGTGTGGCTAAGTTAGGCTCATTTAAAGCTAATATCATCTATCTTTGGATCGGTATTCTTTGGGGTTTAGGAGTTAGTGCAGATTATCTAAAACAATTCTATGCTGAGATTCGTTGATTTATTATGAAAAATTTTGACTCTTTAAAGTGGAATTTATTAAACTGGCTCATTCAATTTCTATTTCCTCATATTAATCATATTTCTACTGAAGAATTGGCTCTTTTGTTATCTGATAAAGAGGAAAGACAACCCCTGATTTTAGATGCGAGAAACAAGATTGAATATGCTATTAGTCACCTAAAAGAAGCTTCTTTAATTCCCTATGATTCACCTGATATAAAGTCTTTAGTTCAATGTTCTTTGAACACTCCAATTATCACCTATTGTTCTGTGGGTTATCGTTCAGCTATTCTGGCTCAAAGACTGCAAAAAATGGGGTACAAAAAAGTATTTAATCTTCAAGGTTCTTTGTTTTTATGGTTTAGTGAAAATCGACCTATTGTCTGTGGAGAGGAAATTGTTTCATATATCCACCCATTTAATCTGTTTTGGTCACTTTGGCTCTGAAAAACATCTATCTAAAATTGCCTTAGCGATAACTTCTGCTCCATCTTTAGCTAGTATCTTACCGATCTTGGGAGGATTAGTATCTTGTTTTAAAAAGTCCCAGCTTCCTTGAAAAAAGCTGTCTGTTTCAACAATTTGATGCTCGGCATAATTAGTAATTCCTTCTAACAAAAAAGGAGTCTCAGCAAAATCATTTCTTACCAAAGAAATGATAGGAATATCTAAGCGCATGGTTTCCGCAAAAGTGCTAAAACCAGGTTTAGAAATTACTCGACTACACAGAGGCATGAAATCAACCGGACGATAGATAGAATTGCTGATTTTAATAATATTGTCTAACTCGGGTGCATTACTATCAAAAGTAATAAATTGCCAGTCAGAAAATTGTGCTAAATTAGCGTAAGGAATTTCTTGTAATCCTAAACCACCAAAGGTTAATAAAATTGTCTTTTCTGGGGGAGCATTTATGTTGAAATTGTTTCTTAAATCATCAATTTTGTAACGGTGATTACCACCAGTTAAGCCTACATCTGTGATAGAATTAAAAGTATTCATGGGTTCAGCCATAGGGAAACGAAATAGGCGATCGCATTGTTGATAACAGTCTCTAATCCAGTTAACAACTTCTTGCCATTCTTCTCCCCAAGCTTGATAAATGAAATCCCAGCCAAAATTACCCATCATCCAACAAGGTATCCCTGCTAACTTAGCAATAGGAGCCATTAAGGGAGGAATATCAGCTAAAATTAAATCAACTTTATTAGTCTTAAGAAAGTTGATTTCTCCTGCCATTAACCATTCTCTTTTTTTATAGAGTTCTTGAATTTTTTTGAGGGTAGCAACCTTATCCATTGTAAAACTATCTGATTGAATGACCCCCACATCAAAGGCCAACGGACGATAAATAAAATCCCCTGCAATATAAGATTCTAACAACCATCTTGGGGCAGTTGTGACCATAATGATCAAACTATCAGGACATAGTTTTAAAATAGCATCAGCCACCGTAGAAATGCGTACCGCATGACCAAAACCGTGACCCGTTGCTGCTAAATAAATAATCGGTCTTTTGTTATTGGTTAATTGTGTCATTTTTGAATAAAGATGTAACTCCGAACTCCGAACTTATTTTACCAATCTTGCGAGTTAACCTTCGGTCTAATTTTCAGACGGATAAAGACGGCAGTAATATTATCATGACCGTTATAATTATTAGCAAAATCGATCAATCTTATCATACCTTTATTTAAAGACTGGCTAGACTTAAGTAAGGGTAAAAGATAGGTTTCCCAATGATCCTCTACTAGATCGTTATCACATAATCCATCAGAACAAAGTAGAAATAAACTATCTTCAGCCAACTCTAAAAAGAGAATATCCGGTTGTACATACTTATTATTATGAGGGCCTAAAGCTTGGGTTAATTGATAAGCATCGGGTCTAGCATAAGCTAATTTGGGATCAACCCCATTTTGAATCGCCCTTTGTCCCACTTCGTGATCGATGGTCAGTTGTTGAACTCCTTGTTTGCGACTAATGGCATAAATTCGACTATATCCCACATGAGCAACCGCTACTTTGGTTTTATCTACTAACATTAAAACCAGAGTGGTTCCCATGCGTCCACTACCAGAACTAGCGTTTTTCTGATTGACATCGAAAAGATTTTGATTGGCTAATAAAATTCCTTTGAGAATGGTTTCTTCGTCGGGAAAGTCCTTTCGCCAATTTTCAGCGAAGAATTCTTCTAAGGTTTCCACAGCCATTTTACTAGCCACTTCCCCGGCCGCATGGCCACCCATACCATCACAGACAATATAAAGTCCTCGACCATCCACCACCTTACTATGATTAGTTTGGCGAATGTTCACCTGGGTATTCATGCCAAAAGAATCTTCGTTGTGATCCCGTTGTCGTCCTCTATCTGTACCTCCCAAAGCCGTTAAACTGGCTAATTCCATGGGTAGAACCGCCGTAGCATCACCACTAAGGTGATTTCCGAGAAAGCTTTTCCCATAGGGGGTAATCGCTTGGACTAAAGGCTTTCAAGAAATAAAAGGAACAGAGAGTTAGCAGATCTTGGTACACAACCTTAAAATTTCATAATTGGCTTGTCTGAAAAAACAGAAGAAATAGATTAAAATGAAGAGGTAAAAAGATTAGAGAGAGTAAATTGAAGCTAAAACAGACAAATCATCCCTTAACCCCGTCGATGGTCGATGATTTACGTTTAGCAGCCTCAAAAATGACGGGAGCAGAGCGTCGTTCATTTCAAGCTGAAATGTGTCTCAAGTATTGTGGAGGAAGTGCCAGACAAACCGAAATCGTGTTTGGTTGGGGGAGAAAAAATGTTCAACTTGGATTACATGAAAAACGAACTGGGATAGTGTGTTTAGGATTACAATCAGTCAATAGTGGATGTAAAAAATGGGAGGCAAGATACCCAATAGTTGCCCAATCATTGAAAGAAATAGCCGAAGCTCACGCACAACAAAACCCCACATTTAATAACCCCATTGCCTATACAAGATTAACGGCGGCTGAAGCCATTAAACAATTAAGAAATCTAGGATATAATGGAGAGGAGGTTCCTGCTGCTTCGACAATGGCAGATATTTTAAATCGTTTGGGCTATCGATTAAGAAAAGTGGTAAAAGCTAAACCTAAAAAAAAATCTCGGAGACGGACGCTATCTTCGAGAATATAGAGAAAAAAGATGGAAAAAAAGACCCTTCTGTGAAACGTTTAAGTATGGATTGTAAAGCAACTGTGGAAATAGGAGAATATTCACGTGGCGGACAAACCAGAGGTTATAATCAAGCTCAAGATCATGATATGGGAACTAAAGAAAAATACGTTCCTTGTGGGATTGTAGATGAAGATACAGGGCAACTTTATGTAACTTTTGGAAGTTCTTATAAAACGAGTGATTTCATGGTAGATAACTTGGAGCAATGGTGGACAAGTCTGAGTATAACTGAAAAGCAGCAACTAGAGAACATCCAAATTAAAGTTGATAATGGACCAGAAAATAGTGGAATAAGAAGGCAATTTTTGAAGAGAATGGTAGAGTTTGCCGACCAAACTAAGAAATCTATTCAATTACTATATTTTCCTCCTTATCACAGTAAATATAATCCCATAGAAAGATGTTGGGGAATTTTAGAGAGGCATTGGAACGGAACACTTCTGAGAAATGCTCAAACGATGTTAGCTTGGGTAAAAACTATGACATGGAAAGGCTTAAATCCGATAGTTAAGTTAAGTAAAAAAGTTTATCAAAAAGGCATTTCTTTAACGAAAAAAGAGATGAAGGAAATTGAGAAACGTTTAGAACGTAATCCTCACTTACCTAAATGGGATATTTTGATTAGACCCAGTTAGTCTAAAAAGTTAATAAGAGTGTAAAATTAAGTGAATTTCCTTTTTAAAAATAGTCAAAGCTAATTTAAAAGTTAGCGTATTTCTTTCTTTTAGATAGGGAGGTTTTTGTTCGCGGAAAGTATCCGCGAACAACTTTTTATTTTTCCCTTTTCGCTTATTTGAGATGTTCTACAAACAGATTCTGAGAATGGGTGGGAAACTTTTTCTTGGAAATCACCTAATATCTGTGGCCGTTGAGTTTTGTTCTAACTCACCACTCAAAAGTTCTGGCTGAAATTCTGGTAATTCTTCCGCAACCAACTCAAGAGAGGAAGTTATATCCTCTGCATTTGTGGGGTTTTGTTCATCCTCAGTCATTTGTTGTTCGGCCGCTAAGTCTTGTAGTTGTAAGCGTAATTCAGCAACTTGGTTAAGCTTCCCTTCGGCCACTTGTTGAATAAGGGTGGCTAATTTGCTGGAGGAGGGATAACCCCCTTTGTTAAACCAAGTTTGCCACAATTGACCGAGTTGTTGCAAAGAAGGGGGATCATCCACAGGATCGGGATAGAGTTTTAATAACCCGAAACTTTGATCTTCATCCAATCTGAGGTTATCTTCTACAAGGAGACTTTGACGACAGTTAATGGCTGATAAACTTGTCCAGAGGGTAACTATTTGGGGTTTGCTGAATAAAAGCAAAACCCTATTCTTTAAAAGGTTACACCCATATTCGCGATCGCAAAAAAGATCAGCTTTGTCGGCTACAAACCGCTATAATTGGTAGAAACACCTCCCAGTTGTTGGTCAAGAACAAATGTATCGAAAAGAGGAGCAACCTTTACCGCCCCCAGAAAAATTTGAATTACCTTTCGAGGGCAAATTGTCCCCCAATAATCGTTGGGTAATCATGGCAGAGTTGATACCTTGGGATGATTTTGAGGAAGAATATGCTAAACTTTTTTCAGCAGAAAAAGGTGCGCCAGCCAAACTATTTAGAATGGCATTAGGGACATTAATTATTAAGGAAAAATTAGGAACAAGTGATAGAGAAACTATAGAACAGATTAGAGAAAATCTCTATCTACAATACTTTATAGGTTTAAATTGTTATCAACAAGAGCCACCACTGGAATCTTCAATGCTAGTTCATTTTAGGAAAAGAATTGATGGAGAATTGATAAACAAAATCAATAAAAAAATAGTAAAAAGAGAAATAGACAAGAGTGATAAAGAAGTAAAAAAAAAGGATTGTCTCCAAGAAAAAGGAGAAAAAATAAAAAATAAAGGTAAACTAATTTTAGATGCGACTTGTGCGCCAGCAGACATCAAATACCCAACGGATTTAGGCATATTAAATCAAGCCAGAATTGAGACAGAAAGAATAATAGATAATCTTTATAAACCATTAAGAGTAAAATTGAGAAAAAAGCCGAGAACTTCTAGAAAAATTGCTAGAAAGGAATACTTAAAAGTAGCTAAAAAACGAAAAGTATCTTATCAAGAAAGAAGAAAAGCTATCGGGAAACAGTTAAAATACCTTAAGAAAAATTTAGGAAATATAGAAGACTTAATTCAAGCTGGGGCTTCCCTGGAAAATCTGAGTAAAAGACAGAAAAATTGTCTAGAGACTATCAAAAAAGTTTATGAACAACAACAGTCAATGTGGGAGAATAAGACCCAGAGTGTTCCTCAAAGAATTGTAAGTTTAACTCAACCGCATATTCGTCCAATAGTGAGGGGAAAAGCAGGAAAACCAATAGAGTTTGGAGCTAAACTCTCAGTAAGCTGTGTAGATAACTATGTGTTTCTATACAAAATAAGTTGGGAAAACTTCAATGAATCTTGTCATTTAAAAGAACAAGTAGAAAAGTATAAAAAACGTTTGGCTATTATCCCGAATCCGTCCATGTAGATAAAATTTATCGAACTAGGGAAAACAGAAATTGGTGTAAGGAAAGAGGGATAAGAATCAGTGGTCCGAAGTTAGGAAGACCTCCGAAAAATGTCAGTGAAGAAGAAAAGAAACAAGCCATCCGATGAATGCTTCCGTAATGCTATTGAGGGAAAGTTTGGACCAAGCTAAACCGAAGATTTAGCCTAAATCTTCGTGATGACAAAACTCCCTGAAACCTCCATTACATCTATTGCTATTACATTTTTAGTTGTCAATCTTTCTAAACTTCTGAGGCAGTTTTTGTCGCTTTTTTTGTCCTTATTTACTAATAATAGAAAGGGGAACTCATCAAGCCGCCTTTCATTAATTTTGATTATACTTTAAACAATTTTTGTGTACTAAAACTTATTGATTTGTCAGAAAATTCTTGGTCAAAAGTGGCATAAATTTTGGAGAAACTTTTTCAGCAAACCCTATTTGGTATTGAAAAAAAATTTGCCCACAGAAAATTAGGTGTCAATGTGGAGCTACAACTTTTAGGCAAAATTTAATTTTTCCTCTTTTCATCAAATCAGCGCCTGGAATCCCTAAAATCACTTCCAACACAGATGGACGGATTCCGCACTTCAAACATCCGAAAATCATACCTGGGCAAGAATATTTCTCTTTTCATTAAATTTTTAGGAAAAATAATCAAATTAAGAAGATTTATACTCATTGAAAACTTAGCAAGACTCAGCACAAACGAAGGAGAGTTTCCTCTTCTCATTTGATATCATTAGACTCTTATTCTTTTATTATTTTTGCTTTATCCAATTCAATTTATAGATAATATCTTTGACAAGATGCAGGTAATAAACTCAATATAAAACGCCTTTCTTCTGTTAAATTGACAATTTGTTTAACTCCGTTTAAAATCACATAATGAATACCTTGAAAACATTGAAATATCCACCTCAAAGTCGGACGCAATGTTACTTTCCCTACTTGATTATTTATTCCTTTTTTGACTCTTTTTAAACAATTTCTTAATTCTCTTTGCCCCAAGTTATAAATCAACAAACACAAAGACATTAAAAATAACATTGTTTATTCTTTCTGGTTTTTCAACGAAGAAACTATCAGTAAAAAATAAGGGATCTTTCAAAAATCGAAATCCTCTTTCCGTAGATTGCTGGTTTTTATAAGTTATCAGAATTTCACTAGCTTCTAATTTATTTTCCTCTACTAAGTTAGTTGCTAAAATAAATTTTCCTGCTTCTTTAGTCTTTCTACTTATCTCTTCATCTTTTTTGATGATCAGACTAATCATTTTATAAATCTTTTCCTTTTTTTTCGAGTAAGTTTCAATCAGTTCAACTTCTTTTATTTCCAACAATCTCAATTTTTTATTAATAGCTTTTAATTTATATCGAGCAGCTTGAGGATGTTCAAATTCTTCAGATTGTATTTCTTTAAGAAATTTTTGGGATTTCTTCTCTTCTTGGGAAAGTTGTTTTTCTAGTTTTTCCAAATCACTTTTCTGTCTTTTTTCACTCAAGACTATTAACCAAGTTTGCTTGATTCACCATAAGTAACAATTTCTTCTTTCCAGGTATAACTTTCTAAATTTAGGTCACTTCTTTTTTCTTTATCTTCATCTTTTACTTCTTCCACCTCTATATTTTGCACTAATTCTTTTGCTTTTTTTATGGTCATTGGAACTCTCGTTATCCATTTTAAATGTTGGATTAGTTGGAGATTTTCTTGACCATATAAAGCACTATCACAAACCATGATACTATCAAACTTTATTTGCTTTTTGAATTCTACTAAAACTTTTCCAAATACAGCTTTATCAGATTCATTTCCATCTCCTACTCTCACAAATAATGGAATATCTCCATCTTGGCTTGTTATTAAATCCAAGACACATTGTTTTAAGTCTGGTCTATGATCCCGAGAATATCCTTTCTTAATAAAAATTGGTCTTTCTTTAATAATTTTTTCTTCTTCCTGTTTCTCTTTATCTTCTTCCCTTTTATATTCTCCATCTAAATGAAATGATGTGGAATCTAAATGGGAGTATTTAAGGTCTATTTTAATTTTTTAATTACTTCTAAAACTACTTCAATAAAAATATCATTTAGTCCATATTTATATAATTCATCCATTACTCTCCCAATTTTATCATCATTAAGGTAATCAGGTTTATTCTTTCTCCTAACAATTTCTCAATGGCTTTATCTTGAAAAAACTGACTGAATAAATATAGAGGTCTTGAAACAAATCCTAGTCCATTGATTAAAATAGACTTAACTACTGTACCTGCTGAGATTTTTTCTCTAACATCTATTCCTAATTTATTATTAATTATTTTGACTATTCCTATTTCATCAATTAAACCAGCTACTATCCCTAAATGGTCTAAATTTTTAACTTGTATTTCTTCTAAATAAGACATTTTTCGCTCTTTTTTTACAGAGGAAACAACTTAAACAATTATCCCACTTTTTTGTCTTCAAGAGCTTAAGCAATTATACTTAATTATTAACCCCAGGCTTGTAGTATTTAATGCTACTTTTTGAAGTGCGGAATCTGGG